>JAABUS010000285.1_pt1 | contig 128781 bp, 34 predicted proteins | sample 5560161 | NCBI WGS metagenome assembly JAABUS01 (sample SAMN10711885, study PRJNA513376) | rock metagenome | isolation source: Antarctica rocks | place: Antarctica: Victoria Land, Trio Nunatak nord | collected 2016-01-04 | reverse complement strand
CTGTTACACTTTTTTCTTTTCTACCCGCGAGCTCCGGCGAAGCGATGCCGGGCCTCCCAGTTAGCGTTTCCAGTTAACTCCAGTTGATCTCGAGTGCTTGTCGGGTACAAGCTTCGATTGATGTCGAATACGTGTTAAATATTGTTTAATGATTAAAATTAAAGTTTCTAATGCGCGTTAAACGAAAGAATGAATTTGTCAAGTAAAGAGAAATAATTAAAAAGTGTGAAATAAAATGTGCAAAAAATAGTAACATGCAAAGCAAAGAACGTGCATGTTGCGAATGATGTTCTCGTTTATCTTCGATCACTCTTAATTAGTGTCGAATACGTTTGTTAGATACAACTTGATGCTCGAAATCAAACGTTAAGTAATTGTTGAACAACGAAAATCGAGTTTCGAACGATTGTTGAACGATGAACATTAAGTTTTGAACGATTTGTCAAACGACGATAAGATCGAGAGATAAATCAATTTTAAGAAAACATCAAATGTGAAAAAATTAAAAGAATACAAAAGATCACTAACTCTAACTCTAAGAGAGAATCCAAGTCACGTGACGCGAAAATCGAGAACTCGACGATAAGATAGAGATCGATCGCGTTTAAGAGAATCTAAAAAGTCGATTACAATTGAAAAAATTTAGAGAAATCAATTAATCACGTAATTTAAAAGAGAGATTAACGACGATAAAGAAGCTCTAAAAATTCTCGCTCTTTGCGAACGATTAACGATCAAATAGTTGAATCGATCTTAAAAACGATCGAATCTTGAATCTCGCTTATCGCAATGTAAAAAAAACGCATAAAAGTCTCTCGTTAGCAATTTGCGCGTCTTTGTACGTATGTTCACGCTTTTTGAGTCAAGAATCGTTCGAAAAATTTATGACGAGACACTTATCACTAAAAGCCTTCGATCTAAGATAGCTTTTCAAAACAATATCTAAACTCGCATTGCGAGATCGTCGTCATATTATTTAATTAATGAGTGGCGTTTTAACGTGCGACAATTCGTTTCAAATCTTGATTAATAAATTCGATCGCTTCTTTTAAGCTAATTTTGTTCGCTCTTTTAAGAGTTGAGTGAGCTTCTTCGTCTCGAAGTTGATTAATCGTCGATCGTGAATTAAAAACTTTGTCGAATTAATGCGCTACAATCATCGTTAATTTTGATTCGAACAATGATTAACACTTGATCGTCACAAACAACTTAATTAGCTCTCGCAAAATAAAAGATTGTGCGTGGCGTCAAGTGATCGAAGTCTTATAGATCTCGTGTTGTAAACGTTGAGAAAATCTATGAATAATTGATCAATAATCATTATTCTTTATAAGACATTTAGGAATCTCTTAAAGTCAATAATTCTCTCTTAAGACGTAATAAACGATTAAGAGTCCCCTCTTAAGAAATGCATGTCGCAAGTAGCAAATAACTCTCGCGAGCTTAACGTTGCATTTAAGACGAATCGTTCTTTAAGAAATTTAGTAAAAACAATTAAATAGTTTGCAATCTCTTGGCGATCTTGCGTCTCAAGATGATTGCGAGTTGAGCATTCGAATTAGTTCGTATTTCTTTTTCGATAACGACTTTAATCTCTTGAAATACATTTGACGACGTTCGCATCGACTTGCTCGTTTGATCACAATAATTATCTAATTGATTTTGCTAATAGTTATATGTTTGTCTTAAAGATTAAGTCATACATATCTAAGTATAAGCAACTATATAATAAAATTGCGAATAACTCATTAAATTAGTTATCGTTTATTTGATAGTATTTTATTACATAAATAATTGTGATAATTCTAGAGCTAATACGTGCTAAAAATCTCGACTTCGAAAGAAGTGTATTTATTAGATAAAAAATCAATGCTCTTTGAGGCTTCTTAATGATTCATAATAACTTAACGAATCGCATGGCTTTGCGTCAACGATGATTTATTCAAATTTTTGCTCTATTAACTTTCGATGATAGAATAGTGGTCTATCATGATTTCTACGAATAACGAGAAATAAGGATTCGACTCCAAAAAGGAAGTCTAAGAAACGACTATCACATTCAAGGAAGACAATAGGCGCGCAAATTATCTAATCTCGACATGGGAAGATAGTGACAATAAATATTGATATAAAGCTTTTTTAAGTCTTGTAATTGGAATAAGTACAATTTAAATTTCTTAACGAGAAACAATTGAAGAGCAAATCTAGTGTTAGCAATCGCAATAATTTTAGTTTCAATAGCGTATATTAAAGTTGTTATAGTTAAAAAGCTCGTAGTTGAAACTTGAGCCTAGTTGTTCGATTCGCTTCATCGCGTGCATTGGTTCGATCGAATCTTTTTTTTTGAAAAGTCGCATGCCCTTCATTAGATGTGTCGAGAAACTAGGACTTTTACTTTGAAAAAATTAGAGTGTTTAAAGCAGATCTATGCTCGAATACATTAGCATGAAATAATAGAATAGAACGTGTAATTCTATTTTGTTGATTTCTAGAATCGTCGTAATGATTAATAGAGATAGTTGAAAACATCTCTAGAATCGATTTCGAAAACGCATTGTTAATATATTACTATTATTAAAAATTATTTGCTATATATTCGCAATCAAAATTAAATTCGATATATTATCTTATCTCTTGTTGTATTTAACAAGAATTTCGAAAACATATTATTGATATATTACTATTGCCAAAAACTAGTTAATATATATTCGAGATTTTTGTTGTTGTTTTTATAGTATCTTTACTAGATATCTTATAATTGTTTCTTTTAAAGATTCTTCAAATTAGAATTAACTTAGCATTTCTAAATATACGCACAACTATATATAAATTGTTGTTAAGACACTTTTATATTATTTTCTCTCTCTATATTGTAGATTTAGACAAACGTGTTCAAACATAGTTAAAATTCGACAAATTTCGACTTTTCGCTATCGCCATTCTCCTTATCGTCGTCGATTCTCCTCTTAGGTCTCGTAAACCTAATCAATCTTAATATTGATTCTTCTTCTAATATTACATAATCTAGACTTTTCTTAGAGTTAGAATTAGTAATCTTTTGTATCTCTTTAATTTTTTTATATTTAATATTTTCTTAAAATTTATTTACTCTTTTTCTTTCTTAATCTCGTTGTCGTTCGACAAATCGCTCAAAACTCGATTTTTGTCGCTCAATAATTGCTTAATATTTGATTTCGAATATTAAGTTGTATTCGACAATTGTACTTAATGCTAGTTAAAAATAACTAAGAGTTAATTAAAATATTATTTGCAATATACAAGCTCTTTACTTTGCATATTATATTGCTTGTTTTATATTTTTTTTTTATATTTTTAACTATCTCTTTTTATTTGACAAGTTTGTTCTCTTGTTCGATATATATTAAAAACTTTACTTTTATTTGTTAAACAATATTTAATAGATACGCGATATTAATCGAAGTTTATACTTAATAAGTATCTAAGATTAATTAAAGTTAACTAAAAATACTAATTGCAAGATCTAGCTCGCAAGTAAAAAGTAATTACAATCTATAATTAACAAAAATAATAACAAAAGAAATTAATATTACTTTGTTAAAAAAATATTAAAAAAAAAATTATTTGTATAAATTTTTTTTTATCTTAAATATATTATAGATAATAGCTAGTATTTATATATTTATAATAATTAACAATAGTTAAAATATTATTATTATTAATAGAACTTTAATTAAATATTATTTATAATTAGTATAAAAAACTTGTTTGTTATTTATTAAAAATATTAATTATTGATTAAAATTTAGATTAAAAAATATTGTCTAATTAAATTTAGATTGCAAACAAAAGAAAGAAAGAAAATTGCAATTTTTAGCTAAAAAAACTTTGTTACTTTTAAATTTAATTTTTAATATATAATAAATAACAAATAATATTTCAAGAATTCTAATATCTATATTATCTTTCTATATATAGTTAATTTTCTATAGCTAATATTTTTGTTAACTATATACTAGTTGTTTATAATATTATTTTAATACAAAAATTGCAATACAAACTTTAAAATATAAAATTAATTAATAGTAAATTATTTAAAGAAGTTTAAAATTTTCGAACTATATTCTATAATTTATAATAAAAGCTAGAAAACTTGTTCAACTATATATATTGATTAATTATCTAATTTATGTCTCTATTTAATCTACGTCTTTATTTGACTTACGTTTCTACTTAATTTACGTTTTTATCTAGCTTACATTTCTACTTGGTTTACGTCTCTACTTAATTTACGTTTTTATTTAACTTATATCTTTACTTAATTTACGTTTTTATTTAATTTACGTCTTTATTTAACTTACGTCTCTACTTGATTTACGTTTCTATTTAACTTACGTTTCTATTTAATTTACGTTTCTATTTAACTTACGTCTCTATTTGACTTACGTTTCTACTTAACTTACATAATATTAAATCGAGTAATATTAACATTAAGTTAAATCGATTATAATATTTCGATACAAATAGATATTTCTACAAAAAAAAAAAAACTTTGCGAGACTATTAAACTAAAGAGAAAAAAAAAAGAAAAAAAAAAAGAAGAAAAGAGAAAAGAAAAGAAGAAAGAGAAAAGGAAAGAAAAAAGAAGAAAAAAAAGAAAAAAAAGAAAAAAAAGAAAAGAGAGAAAAGAAAGAAAGAAAGAAAGAAAAGATCTTGAATTGTAATTATATATTTTTATTAATTAAGTTCGAGCTATTTAACTCGCGTATTTCGTTAATCGCAAGAGATAAATAATTTATTTTAAAAATTATTTTTAAAGATTTAATTTTAAATTAAGATTATAAAATTAAATCTTTAAAACGTCTTTTTTTCGAATTGTTCGCATTAAGCGAAATTAAATTATAAAAAAAAGTATTAAGCTTTCGCTTAAGAAAAATCTAGATAACTTAAGATTAACGCTTAATAAATTATAGCAATAAAGTTACTTTATTATTTATATAATCTTGTTGCGCAATTAAGTTGTTTATAAAGAATTTAATTTTGCACTAGATAAAATTGTAATTTGTCGACTAAATCTCTTGCGTTTTTGCGAAGAACTTAATATTAATTTGTTAAAATTTAGAGTCAAAGTCTATTTGTATTTAACTATAATATGCGAGAAGAATTGTTGCGTTCTAGCATAAATTTTAACTTAAAAATATTTAATTATAATTTAGCGAATAATAGCGTTGCGATATTGCTTTGTTAAATAATCGCAAAAATTAATTATTTAAATTAATAAATTTTTTTGTACTAAGTTGAATTATTATTGCGATAACAATTATTAATAAAGTAAAATTAACTTATTTTACAACAATTTAAATCTAGCTTATATTCTCTATTAGTAAATAAACAATTTAACGTTTATCGAATTTTGCTTTAATATAATAGAAAGAATTAATATTAAAGAATTAAAAAATAACGTTATTATAAATATTTAATTGTTACAAGTTAATTATTTTTGTAATAATTTTTCTAGCATCTCTAGTTTTAAATTTCGAAAAATTAAAGAATTAATATTACACTTTTATAATTTATATTTATACTAAAAATTAAAATTAAAAGAACTTTTATTTTTTTATTCTACTAAAGATTTTTGTTTTTTATAAGTTTTTTTTAGAATATTTGTGTTATAATTTAACAAATATATTGCTTTAATTAAATTTTTTATTTAATAATATTTTTAATCTAAATTAATTTGCAAAGAATTTTAATATTAGAAATTAAACAATAAAGTTTAGTTTCGTTTTATTAAATAAGTAAAAAAACAATAAAGATAATAATATTTTATTAGCGTTAAAGCTTTTATTTATTTTATACTTTCTATATCTTTTTATAATATTAAACTAGAATTAAGCTTAATAAGATTTTCTTTTTTTGCTAATTCTATTAAGCTCGTTCTCTTAGCTATAATTTCGCTAAATAGTAGATAGAGACAATAAGAATTTTGTCAATTTATTTATATATATTACTAATTAAATAACAAGATATTTAACTATTTTAAGAACTTGTTCGTTAACAATATTAATTATTAGCGAAAATTATATTAAGATTAAATGCGAAATTGTTCAACTAATGTTATTTAATTGTTAAATTATTAAGAAATCGAAACTTTTGCAATTAATAATTGCAAATAAATAAAATATTCGCACTTTAACTATATTATAACGTTGTAATTCTTAAGAGATTAAACGGATTATTAACAATTTTATAAGTATTAATAATAACTCTTTGCGTTATTGAATTATAGTTACTTTTGTTATTTATTTGCATTTATTTAAATTTCTTTACTTTAATATTTAAAGCACTAGATAGAAATTATATTGTATTAATATTATTTTTTAGTTATTATAATATTATATTTTAATTAATTTAACTAATTGTTTTTCGATTTTTAGTTTTAACTTTTAGAATTGATTTAAAACGTTAAGAAATCGAATTACTATATATAGTATACTAGTATATTATATATAGTATATTCGATTCTAATTTTTAGAATTAATTTAACTCTTAACGTTAAGAATTTAGATTTTAATTCTAAAAATAATTGGTTTATAATTAAATAATTAAATTTTTTTTGTTTATATTAATTCTAAGTTAATTGTTAATTATATATCGAACAATTAAAGTTTATTAAGAGCGTTCGAATTTTAATATTATTAAATGTTAATTAATTGTCTAACTAGTATTTAGTTACTTTAAAGACGTTTTATTAAAACTTAATATATTTAACTTTTAAAGTTAATTCTTTTTCTAAAGTTACAAATTTATTTTATTAATTTTTTTTATTTATATTGTTCTATTAATTAAAGATTATTTATCTTAAAGATTTGTTACAATTATAAATATAATTTAACATAAAAAGTAATTTTTTTTGCGAATTTTTAAGAAACGTTAAGAGCGTATTAAATCTTATAAAGATACAAAACTTTATTAATTGTTAAATTTTAACTTTAAACAAATTAATTTTAAAGTAATAAATTATTAAGAAAAAAAAAGAACTTTTTTTAAAAATTTTATTGTTGTTTTTGTGTTTAATTATGTTGTTATAAAGAATTTACATCTAAATATCGAAATATTAATTAATTTTTTTTTCGAAAGATAACATACAAATATGTGCTTTAAAACAAAGTTTCTCTATTTCTTAAAATCGATTAACTTATATTTAATTATTATTTATATAAAACTTTTTTTTACTTTAGTTCTTAAAATTCTTATTTAAGTATTTGTTACTATTATTAAAATCTACATTAAAGATTATTTAACTTAAAATTATTTTTAAGACTTTGTTATTAACTTTTACGTTTATCTACTTATTAAAATATCGTTTCTATCTTAATAACAAAATATAGATAATATGTTTAAACGTTATCTATTTTTAAAGCTAGTTTATTTAATAGATAAGTTGTTATATACTTCTTAGCAATTTTTGACTTTTATAATTATTGTTTTGTTATCTAGATAAATTAACATTTTTTGCGCGAGAATGCTAATATTTTTATTAACAATTAATTATATTTAAAGTTGTCGAAGAGATAATTAATTCTTGCTTAATCTATAAATTGTTTTAAGATAATTACAAATAAGACAATCTTTGTTAAAGATAAATATCGCTTAATTACGCAAGTTAAAGATCTTATTTAATTACTAGATTCTAGCAATAAATTAAAAGATTAAGAATTTCTAGTTATTAATATTACAAATATAAAGTATAGCTCTTACGCAACAATTATTATATCTTGCTCTATATATTATTTGTTTACTCTTAATTTATTATAAGTATTAGTTTTATTATATTTAAGAATAATTGTCGCAATTGTTTAATTATCTTCTAAAATCTTTTAACTAATTGTTATATAATTTAAGTTTTGTTGTTAGTTAATCGCAATATTATTAGATATTGCAATCTAAACAAAGCTTGCATTATTAAACTTATTAGCAAAAATATCTATTTAAACAAACAATTGCGCAAGTTAGTTACTTGATTTAATTTCTAAAAGACTTATTATTTAATTAAGATTAAGAAGCTTTAAGTTAAATTAACTTAAATTAAGATTAATATTATAACAAATTTAAGAAATAAAAGCGACAACTTGTTTGCTACTTATTTAGAACAATTAATTTAAGTCGTAAAAACTCTAAATAAATCTTTAGAAACTTTGTTTAATATAACTTTAACGCTTTTAAATATTTTAATTATTCGTTAAGAGTTTTACGATAAACTCGAAAACTTTCGTTAAAATTACAATTATTTAAATAAATTAATTTCGAATTTTTGTTTTAAATATCTTTTAATAAAGAAAACTTATAAGATAGAGCTAAATTATTAAGAGACTAATATAACAAAAAGTTATAAAACTATTTTAATTAAAATTTATCGCAATAACGTAAATTTAAACAATACTTAAAAATATTATTAAACTTGCTTCAAATACAATGTTGCGAGTTGTTTAATTATTAATTTTATAATCTTTTTTTATATTATAATAATAATTATTTGCGAAGAGATTATCTATTTGCAAACAATATTAATAGAAAAGATTAAAACAAAGATTGCAAAGTACGTTTATAAATATAATTATTTATGCAATAACAACAATTGCTTTAATTTAAATTATATATAAATTAAGTTGCGCAAAGATAATCTCGCGCAACGTATATACATTTCTTAATAAATATTCGAAAAAATAACTTTGTTTATAACTTATATTATTATTATTATTTTATTATTCGAAAATAATATATTCTTCTTAAATAACGTTTTAACGAAATAGTTTTAAGTCGCTTTAAAGTGAAGTTCTTTTAGAATAAAGAATAACAAAACAAATAAACAAGAAATAAACAACTTTATTAAGAGTATTTAAGAGCAACTTATATATTGTTTGCAATTAGAACACGTTAAATATAACAATTTTTTAGCACAAATAATGCACAAAATTAGATTATAAATCTCGTCGCATATATTACTAGTTCGCAATAGATTAATTGATTACAACGTCTATTAAATTATATAAATAATTCTAGTTAATATGTATCTTTAGCGTTAATTCGTTAACGTCAATATTTTTTCGCGTTCTACGTAATTCATATATAGATTTATTCAAGATTTTAAGTCTATATAATCGCAATTAATTTCTTTGAAGCTAGATACTTTGTTGCGTCTTAAATAAGACGCAACTAACAAACAACAATAAAGTTACTTATTATATTTATTGAAGATAATTATTTTTCTTGCACGCATTAACAAGATTTGTTCAAATAAACTCTTCAAGTATCTATAGTTTTATCGAAAAAAAAAGAATAACGTTATTAAGAATTGCTTGAAGCAACTATTATTACGTTAAAATATAATAAATTAAACGCTTAAAATTGTGCGCAAAGAAGAGTTTTCTTCGTTTTGCATATAAGTTGTTACATAAATTGTTCGAAACGCAATGCGTTAAAAGAGAATATATCTTTCGAAATTAATATTATATATTAATAACGTATATTTCTTAAATATGTTTTGTAATTAAATATATTTGTTTGTAGATTTTGCGCAACGAAAAGTCTAATAAATAAATTTGTGCATCTTGTTTAAAGCTATTAATTCAAATATTAGATAAAGAGAATGCGCATATTTTTGCTTATTTTAATCTTCGAAATTTAAATTAATTCGAGATTCGCAAGTTCTATAATCGCAAAAATAAAATCTCGAAGAATTTAAAAAAATTAAATTACAAGTTGCGTTACAAAAGTCGTTTAATCGATAATTATATTAAGTTAGATATGCAAATATATGCATCTAAAGCTTGAAAAAATCTCTTTAATTAACAACTTCTTAAGTTAGAAAGTTAACAACAACTCTAATATAGCTAGAAACAAAGCTTAAATAATTTACGAAAACTTGTTAATAGACGTTCTAGAAGTTTTTGACAATATTAAAGATAAAAGTACTTCGAATGTTTAAGATCGCTTGTTCGCTAAATATTAATAACAAACTTATATTTATCAAAATGTTTATCTCTTAAAGATTAAAATTCTTTTCTTTTTGCTTAATAAGCTACGAACGAAATCTTAATAAAACATTGTTAATAATATAGTGCTTATATAGTTATTATTATGCAATATTTCGCATTTAATTATTGTTTGCTTATATAATATAATCTTTTTATCTAAGAGAATTGTAATTGTAATAATTAACAATAACGCAAAATTTAATTAAATCGAAAAAGAAGCGCTTTATAACTTTAAGTATTTATAAACGTTAGCAATCTTTTTTAACGTCTTTAGAATAACAATATATTAGCTTTTTTAATCGCAAAGAATTATCTTTGTTTCGAAACAATTATAGCAAGAAGTTATTAAAATTGTATTAAGTTTCTATTTGATTATTAAACACTTATAGTAAGAATTATAAATATAGATCTTGTCTTATCTTTAAAGTAATCGCAAATATATTGTTGTTAATATTTAATTCTTAAATAAATTTAAACGTCGAATTGCGCATTAACAACAATTATAAATTGCTATTTCGTCTCTTTGTTTTAATAAAGATTCTTTTAGTTTTTATACATTTTTTCTTAATTTATCTCTTAAGAAGCTATATTTTAAGTTTAGTATTTATTGCGTTCGTAACAAACGTTTTTGTTTCTTTTTTTTTTTTTTTCTTATGCGATATTATAGTTAAGCAATAGACTATTTAATAAACAAATAGAAGAGACAAATTTAAATAATAAGCGCTATTTCTTATTTAATAAATAATTTATTGCGAACTTCTTAAAATTTCTTAATACGTTTAAAGCTTTTGTAATATCTAATAAGCGTACATTTTAATATCTTAATTTTATATTTAATTTATTTAACAATACATTTAAATATTTATGTTTAATTAAATAACAAGAACTTCTTATATATTTAAAGTTTAAAAATAGATTAAGAATGTTTTATTCTTAAGATCTTTAATTATTTGCTTTATCTTATAAAACTAAAAACGTTATTGTTATTCTAAGAGAAACTTCGACAAAAATTAGCTACTAAATAATTTAATTAATCTTTTGTCTTTATATTTAAATTTAATAATCGATTTATATATTTAAATTGTTGCGAGTCTTTATTAGAGTTTTCTTTAACTTTTTTTTATTTAAGCATAATTTATTATCTTTTAAGTCTTAACAATTATACTTTTACTTAAATTTATTCGAAGATATCTAAATCGATTAATAATGCGCTTTTAAGAATTTTTATCTTTGTTTATTTTTATTTTGCGTATAAGTTTAACACTTAAATATTTATATAAATATTAAACTTTTTAGTTTATATTTTAAGACAAGTTGCTTATAATTATTACGTTAATATTTTAATTAAAGTGCAATTTTTAATCTAGATTAATTGCATTGCATTCTAAACTATAATACTTTTTAAAAAAAACTATATTTTCGAAATCTTTATTTAGTCGTTTAAATTAATATTAATTTGCAATAAATAAATACATTGTTAAGAATAACAATTAATTATTCGAACATAAATCTAATTGCAAACGCTTCTCTTTTAACAATTTTATATACTTTTTAATTTTTTTCTTAAAGTATTTTTTATTTTTTAATTACTCTACTTGTGCGTTATTAATCTTTAGTTAATATTTAGTTTTAAATAAAATTTATTACTTATTTAGAGTTGCATTTCTAAACAACTTAACTTGTTAAAAATTTTTTATATAGAATTAATTGTTAATTATATATAAAATTTTTACTTTTTATAATATCTTATTTTAAGAAACTTAAATTAACATTTTATTTAAAATACTCTTTACAAATTATAACTTAAATTCTAAAAAAACTAAATTTTAAATTTAAGTTATTATCGCTTTATTTATTATTACTAAAACAATTTTTGTTAATTTCTTTTTCTTTGCTTATTAATATATTTAAGTTTAACAAATATTTCTATTTAATTTAAGATTAATTGTAAAAGTTTATATTTTATAATTTAATTAATAAGCTTTTCAAGAAACGTTCGTAACAAAATATAAAATTTTATTGCGTTTAAAGTTTCGCTAAATTATTATTATATTTCGAATATATTGCAAAAACAATATTTATTATTAAGCAAAACTTAAGAGTTGTAATAATATTTGAACAAATATACTTCTTAAAATATTAAAGAACGCAATATACGTTTAAAGATTCAATAATTTATTAAATTTTGCAATTTATATTATTTATCGCATTTTATTACGTTCTTTATTAATGTTAGAATTAAGAGATTTATTATTAAGTTTTAACTATTATATAGTTGCTTAAAGAATACTAAGAACAAAGTTAATAAAATTATTAATAAGTATTTGCGAAGCAAAAGACAAGAGATTTTTAATTAGTTTTAAGTAATAAAACTTAAAGATTTATTAAAGCAACAAAATATAATAGACATAAATAAAGAGTGAAATCGATAAGATCTTGTCTCTTGATAATAATTTTTTTGCAAATTTATCTACAAAAATCTTGTTATAACTTTTACTTTTTTTAAATAATTAAGTTTAACAAACTTTCTAGTTCTAAATAATTGTTATTAATCTTCTTGAACTAGTTTAAATTTTTTATTAAGTTATTTAATTAATAGTAGCGACAAACAATATATACAAAGAGCAAGAACGTAATTAACGCAAGCTAATAACTTGCGTTTACTAGATATTTCTCGTTAAAAAGCAATAATTGCAATACTCTATCTTTAATACGACAAAATTTAACAAGATTATCTAGATCTTTTAATTAAGAAAATAAACTTATTGTTTTTATCAATGTAGCGCGTGTATAATCTAGAACATCTAAGAACATTATAAATGTTAAAATTAAAACTTTAATAACTAGTATATAATTAATTGATAAAAATACTAGTTATGTAGAACTAACTATGTATAGAAAATAAAAATAAATATTATAAGTGTCAAGACGCTAGACGTTACTTGTAGTATACTTAAGATTAAAAGATAAAAACTTAGAGAATAATTAAAGAGCAAAGTCTATTTAGTTTAGAATTGTAATATTATTTTCTTCTTTTATTTGCGAATTTTGACAAAGCAATATTAAGGTTTCTAGTTAACGTTTTCAATTAACTTTAGTTAATTTCGAATATTTGTCAAATATAAGCTTCGATTAATGTTAAATATATATTAAGTATTATTTAGCAATTAAAATTGAAGTTTTTAATACGCGTTAAATAAAAGAATAAATTTGTTAAATAAAAAGAGATAATCGAAATTTTAAAACAAAATATGCAAAAAATAATAATATATAAAGCAAAGAACGTACATATTGCAAATAATGTTTTAGTTAACTCTTAATTACGTTCGATTAATGTTAGACACGTCTATTAGATATAATTTAATACTTGAAATTAAACGTTAAGCGATTATTAAATAGCGAAAATCAAGTTTCGAACAATTTGTTAAGCAACGACAAGATCAAGAAGAAGGGGGGAGAAGTAATTAAATTTTAAGAAAACATTAAATGTGAAAAAATTAAGAAAGTATAAAAGATTATTAATCTTAACTTTAAGAAGAGAGTTCAAATTACGTAATGCGAAAACAAGAAGATCAATCAAATTTTAAGAAAGTTTAGAGAATTAACTAGTTACGTAATTGTCGAACAAACGAAATTTGTCGAATTTTAACTATGTTTAAATACGTTCGTCTAAATTTGTTACAAAAGAGAGAAAATAGCGTAAAAGTGTCTTGACAACAATTTATACGCAATCGTACTTATATTTAGAAATGTTAAGTTAATTCTTATTCGAAAATTTTTTAGAAGAAACGATTATAGAATATTTAGCAAAAATACTATAGAGACAACAATAAAGATTGCGAATGCATATCGATTAACTTCTAACAATAATAATATATCAATAATGCGTTTTCGAGATTCTTGTTAATTAACGCAAGAGACAAAGCAACATATTAAGTAAGTTTAATTTTAAAAAAACATTTAATTTCGATTGCGAATGCATGGCGAATAACTCTTAATAATAGTAATATATTAGCAATACGTTTCTAGGGTTAATTCTAGATACGACGACCAAAATTGTAAATGTATGTTAGACGAGATTCGACAAAATTCGACAACAATAATAGTAGAACGCAAGAGATATATAGGCGCAAATTATTCTACTTATTAGATTCTTAATTAGAAGACCTCTTAAATATCTAGTAAAATCTCGTTGCGTCTAAATATTAGTAATAAAAGTTAACAACAAAGTTAAAGCAATTATTAGCTATAAAGTAGTTTAGTTATTTAGATTTATTGTTGTAGTTTATGTAACTTATAAAGAGAATTTAATATTGTAGCATTTTGCGCTTGTAATTAGTAGCGATTAGACTTAAATTTACATTATTATTATTTTTGCGTATATTGTATTGTAATGTCTCGATATCTTTGACGTAATAATCGAAATTATTATTAATGTTATTAACAACATTAACAAGCAACAAAAGCTTAATTTGTTAATTTGATAAAAACTTACTTTTGTTAAGATATAAAAGTTATAAATAAAATATTAAATAAATTTTTATTAGTTTGAGCAATTCTAATTTGTAGACGTAATTATTAATTGCTTAAATAATTTTATAAAAATTTGCATTCTTATACTTTAAAGATTTGTATAATCGAATTGTTTTAATATTTTAAGTATTAAATATAATTTAATTATCGATTTTAAACTTAAGAGTCGCAATGCGTTTGCAATTAGCAAATTTTACTTATTTAATTTAAGTTCAAATAAGCTTTTAGCAAAGAAAATTTCGCAAAATTTTGATTTTTTTAATAATTTTATTAACGTTCTTTATATTGCAACAAGCTTTAAGCGTAACGTTGTTAAAAAAATTATAAATAACTTTAAATCTAATTGTAACAAATAGTCTTTAATAATAAAGAAAAATAATAAGTTAATAGATTTGTTAATATAATTGTTTGCAATAAATTTAATAATAGCGAGATAATTAATCTAATTATCTTAATTGTATTATATATATATTCGAAGATATTATTTAAAAACAATATTAATATTTCCGATTTAATTGTTAATTTTTAAGTAAAACGCAATTAATAATTTAGATTTAATCTTTAATTTTTTGCAAAAATGTTGTTAAAAGTAAGCAATAAATTAAGTGTCTTTATTAAAAACAATAGTAGCTAGAAAGCTTTTAATGCGTCAAACAAAATTAATAAAAACTTAAACAACAATCTTAACTTTTAAAGAGTTTATAAATATAAACTTTTTATTTTTGAATAATTTATTAATTACTATTAAGATGTATTAGAAGATCTTTTCTTTATAGCAATATAACAATAGAGAAATAATAAAATTGCAAAATATATTTTGCTAATAACAATTTAGTATAGATAAAAACTTTAATAAATTATACTTATATTTGCAATATAACTTAATATATTTGTAAATCAAATAGCTTTTAACGTATTTTTTAATATCTAAATATAATATAGATTAATAATAGTAATATTGTACTTTTTTAAAAATAATTGTTCGATTTAGATACTTAACTCTTAATAATTTATACTTTAATTTAATTACTTTAATTTAAGAAGTTAGATAATCGCAAAATTTGTTTTTTAATAACAATAATTTTCGCAATTAGTTTTAACAATAAATAATTTTTAAACAATACAACTTAAAACTAGATATAATTAAAATTATTATCTTAATTTTGCTATTATTAAGTGTTATTTATAATTTAATAACAAAATTAATTTGTTTGTTTTAAAACTTTATTAAATTTAGATTAATTATTAACAAGAGAATTGCAAAAACTTGCAAGAAGTTTACTTAATTTTAGTTAATAATTAATAAAAATATAGAATTATTTATGTTTTTATTGTTTGCAATATTTGTATTACTTTAATAAGACAAACTTTGCTTTATTAAATTTTTTTTTTAGTTTTATTATTTATTATTGTTGTATTTACAATTTTTTAATTTATAGTTTTGTTGTCTTTAATTATCGATTTTTTTTTTTTATATTTGTTTTGTTTATAACTTAATTATTTATATTTATAATCTTTTTTACAATTTAACTTTTGTTTATTGTCGCAATTAATTTAATAAAAGAAAAGAAACTTAAGACAAAACTTAATTTTAAAGTTTTTGTTCAACAAATATTAAAAATATATTTATATAACAAAGAAATAAAACAAATTATCTAAGCTAAAAAAATTAATAAACAAAAAATTTTAATTATTTTTTGCAAAAATATTAAACTAAAATTTAAAAATTATATAATAATCGAATATTTAACAATTAATATTAAGTATCTATTTGTTCGAAACAAAATATATATATCTCGAAATATAAATAATATTCTTCAAATCGAAGTAATTAAATTCTAGTATAAATTATTAAGTATTAAATATCTAAATCGAACAATTACTTTTAAGAAAATATAGTATTATTACTATTAATTTACATTGTATTTAGATATTAAAAAATATATTAAAAGTTGTTTAATTTATAAATATATTAAGTTATATTATAAATATAAGTATAATTTATTAAAAATTTTATTTATTTTAAATTATTATTAATAAAATATATTTTGCAATTTTATTATTTCTTTGTTGTTATATTGTTATAAAGAAAAGATCTTTTAATATATTTTAATAATAATTGATAAATTATTTAAAAATAAGAAGTTTATATTTATAAACTCTTTAAAAGTTAAAATTGTAATTTAGATTTTTATTAATTTTGTTTAACATATTAAAAGCTTTTTAGTTATTATTGTTTTTAATAAAGATATTTAATTTATTGTTTACTTTTAACAATATTTTTGCAAAAAATTAAAAATTAAATCTAAATTGTTAATTGCGTTTTATTTAGAAATCGACAATTAAATTAAAAATATTAATATCTATTACGAGTCTTAGAAGAAGACTTGGCGAAACTATTTAAGTTTCGAAGTAACATGTGACTTGCTCAACTTCTTGATAGAGTCTTAACATTAACAAACATAATAAGCAAGACACTTGTTCGACAACTTATCGCTACTTAATCGTAAATAAGAAGCAATAAATAGAACGAACAAAAAAAATCTCTTTAGTATATAGATCTTTATAATACGACTTTCTTATAAATTGTATTTAACTTATTTATTAAGTTATTTTTTATCATAGATACAAGTTGCAAACTCTTGTTATTAAGTGATTGCTTACATTGTCTAAAGACATCTACAAATCTCTTCAACAATATTAATCTACTCTAATACTCTAGTCGTCTAGATAGCAACGTAACACTTTGAACACTCTAAGAATATTTATATTAGATTAATGCGCCTCTATCTTAAGCACTAGCTCATCAACATTACGTCGATTCTCTATCGATAAAGATAACAAAATTAGAATTAATAAACCTAATATCTATTATGAAGATCGCATTGATCTAGAGAACTAACTTATGCAAATAAATATCTATTTCATCTTCTATCTTGTTTTAGCGAACAAAAAGACGATTTTTGTATTAACATTTCTTAGAGAAAGAGTTTAGTATTGATTCAAGTCAAACTTACGCAAATATCTAGAAAATTATAACGAAAATTCTCGTACAATGTTTACGAACTTCGACAACTTTAAAAGAGAGCTTCGAAGAATCTTTAAAACATTTAACGAGAAACAAATTGCGAAAAGAATGATTTAGCATTTAATTTAACGAATCTTTGTAGCAAACTACGCAACAAGATTCTAGAAATATGTTAATTTAATCGAATGAAACGATATCGCACTTATAACAATGTTTCGATAAGATTTAAAAAATAATCTAAAGAACGAAATTATGCGTGACGAAAAACGTATTAACGACATGTTTAATCTTATTGAAGTAGTTATTAATTTCGACGACAAGTTGTATAAAAGAGCTATAAAAAAAAAATACGATTAATTTCGAAAAAGAATAGAAATCTTCTTTAAACTAGCGATCGAATATTAGTAAAAAAAATTTCGTTCTAATTAGAAGTATAGTAATCTCGATTATCGTAAGTCTACATTTATAAAACTAGATTTCACTCAACAACGTAAAGAAAAGAACTTTAGAGAAAAGCAAAATAACAAATTTTAGAAAACGTACTATTTATGTGGCAAATTAAATCACTTCGCAAGAGATTATTGATTGCGAAACTTAATGAATCGTTAACAAATCAATGTTATGTTAAGAGAGATATCTAATAGCTAGAACGACATTAGGGAGCAAATCGACATAGAGGCGAACACTCTTAAAATTGAATCGAACGACAACTACTATCTAGTAGAAAACCTAAATTAATTATAAAAAGTTCTAGATAAAACATTATTAAGCAAGACATTCGCATCTACGCAAAAGATTAATCAAATACTTAATGAGACTATAAAAGCGAAACGATCAAAAACGTTATATTCTTACTTAGTAACAAACTTAAACAACAAATACAACTAAAAAGACTTTTACGAATGCCTAGATAACATTATGAAGCATCTCGAAACTTTAGCTAGTTCATCGAAGAAACAATAAATAAACTAGATCGTAAATAAATGCGAAAAAGCGCTAGAAAGCGACGCCACTATAAAAAGAGATATTTTTGACGAAATCGAACAACAATTGAGCAATGTTAATTTATCTAAACAAACGATAAAGAAAACAAAGAAACATGCGACACTTAATTGAACAAAATGTTATAACGACTTATGCTAAACTTATCTAGAAGACAAAGAAGAAGTTAACTAGTTTTCTAAAAAACTAAAGTCATTAATCTAGCATAAGAAGAAAGCTTAGCGCAAATAGACGTTCGAAGCAAAAGTCGCAACATTAAAGCAAGAAAAAGTTCAAATTTTTTAGTAAAAAGCATATTAAAGAAATGCAATATGTTAGCTTAACAACAACAACTAAACTTAATAGCACACACACAATGTTTTATTACATTAATTAAGATCAATGATTGTCGATTTACTACAATGATCGATTTTAGTGTAATAGATAATTTTATAATTAAAGCTTTTGTTAAGAGAGAAAAGTACTTTACTTAAAGGAAGTTTAACGCATACAATCTAGTAATTGTAGATAAAAACTCATTACTTAACAAGAATGAAAAAGTAAATAAAGAGACAAAATTATTATTAATAACTATTTAGCAACATTACGAAAAACTAATTTTTAATATAGTGAAAATAGTTATTTACGATATCGTTCTAGAAATGCCTTAATTAAAGCAACACAATCTAGAAGTTAACTAAAATACACAAGTACTTAGATTCGCACAATGTGATCACGTAATTTATATTTAATCTACGCATTAATAACGTTTAATAATAAATAAAAAATTAACTTAAAAATCGATCGCAAGTAGCGAGTTTGCATTTTTGCAAAAAAACGATTTAACAAAGTTCGATTTAACAAACATTAACAAAAATTAATTAAGTTACAAAGTCAAAGTAAATGAAAAAAATTACGAATTTTTTAAAAGTTTTGAACTATCTAGTACAACGAAGAAATCGCTAAAGTACGTATTACGAATATATAATAATTGAAAGCATCTATTTTAAAAAAAGAAAACAACAAAGATTCTTTCTAAACATTAATCGTAAAATTACGAAATTAAACTTAAACTAAACAAGTAGCTTACGTTTAAACTTATATATACTTTATTTAAGAAAAAGCTCAAAATACTTCGCAAATATCTAGCAAAAAACGAAAAAAAAAAATTTATTAAAAAATTTCAATTATAGACAAGATATTTAATTCTCTTTGTATTAAAAAAGAATAAAACTCTTTATCTATATGTTAATTATCGAAAGCTAAATAATATTACAATTAAGAATCGATATTTATTATTTAATATTAACGAACTTTAAAATTGATTATTTGGAGCAAAGTACTTTATTAAATTGAATTTATAAGAAGCGTATAATTAGATTAGAATAAAAATAGAGAAAGAGTAAAAGACAATTTTTCGTATACAATATAAATTATATAAATATACGATAATGTTATTTGAGTTTACGAACGTCTTGACAACGTATTAAAAAATAATTAATAATATATTACGACAATATTTGAATCAATTTGTTATAGCATATTTGAACGACATCATAATTTACTTAAAAATCTTAAAAAAGCATGTTAGTTATATTTTTAAAGTATTCGAATGTTTAGACATAAAAAACTTACATTTTAAGCTAAAGAAATGCGAATTTTATCAAAAGAAAGTTGACTTCTTTAAATTTGTCGTCGAACGACATAAAGTACGCATGAATCTTAAAAAGCTACGAGCAATTAAAAAATAAAAATTATCAATAAATGTTAAAAAAATACAATTCTTTCTAAATTTTATAAACTACAACAAGAAATTTATTAAAAACTACTTAATAAATGCGATATTATTGACGAATTTTACGAAAAAGAATACGTCATAATTATAAAAACTCGCAAAAGAGAAATCATTTTAAAATCTTAAGTTAAAATGCTTGAAAAAGTTAATATTAAAAATGTACAATTCGCAATTGTTAAACAAAATTAAAATTGACGCATTAAATCTAGTTATCGATGCATGCTTTAATCAAAGACATAAAAACATGTAACATCTAGTAACATATCTCTTAAAAAAACTTTTATTAATTGAACAAAACTATGATGTTCACAATAAAAAACTACTTGCTATAGTAGTCTTCTTAAAGTTATAAAGAGTATACATAAAAAAATTGTCAAAACTTACGATTCTTATAGATCACAAAAATCTTGTGCATTTTATTACTATTAAGCAATTTAACAAAAGACAAATGCGATGATTAAAAAGACTTAAATAGTATAAGTTTAAAATATAGTATATCTTAGACAAAAATAACGACAAAGCAAACGCACTTAATAGAAGAAATAATTATATAAAAACGAAAGAATCGTTTAATTACAACATACTTAAAGTCAACAAAAACGAATCATTATTAACAAATAAGTACGAGCTAAACGCTACACTACAAATACTTCAAAATAATACGAAAAAGTTTCTAATAAAGAAAGAAAAACTTTAAATATTTATCGAAAAGATCGACGAATATATAAAAGAGCATTATGACGAATCATTGCAAAGACATCTAGAAGTGACGAAAATTCTTTAACTTTTACGTCAACATTGTTAGTTTTTACAAATAAGACAAGTTGTCGAAACATATATTAAACGATGTCTTAATTATTAGCAAAACAAACATGATACATATACGAACTATAACGAAATCTAATATTAGAAATTACTTGAATCGTTATAAGATGAAGTCACAATAAACTTTATTACTAAGTTGTCAAAATCGACGAACTTAGCAACTAGAGATAGATATAATTCGATACTAGTAATGATTAATAAGCTTATTAAGTACTTATATATTATCGCATGCAAAGAGAAGTTCATCGCAAAATAACTAAAATACATTATATTAAATCGATTTATATAATATTACGATATATTTAAGAGACTAACTAGTGATAGAGACAAGCTCTTCACGTTTAACTATTGAAAGACGCTTCTTTCAATATTAGATACAAAACTTCAAATGTCTATTGTCTATCATTCGATCACGAATGATTAGATAAAAAGAACGAACTAGAGTTTTAAGCAATATTTAAGACATTACATCAATAATACTTACAATAATTAAATATTACTTCTATTTATGACACAACTAGCACTCAATGCTAAGATTTCAAATATCATTAAAATAACTTTATTCTTCGTTAATTATAACAAGAAATTAAATCTCTTTAAGAAAAAGCGTACGCATTTATTTGCGCAATTAGCTATCGAAAGAATAGCGACATTAAAGAAGATACACGATAACATCTTAAGAATGCAAGAAAGATCGATCAAGTATTAAAATAAAAAACGAAAAACGACATTTTAACTAAAAGAGAGAAATAAAATATATTTTTTTACAAAAAATCTTAAGATAAGAAAGCTAAACAAGAAATTAAATCATGTTAAAGTCGAATTATTTTTCGTTAAGAAAACTAAGAAATCAATCAATTACGAATTCAACTTATCTAAAAACGCTAAAGTATTCTTAGTATTTTATATATTATTGTTGAAATCAATCGATCTTAATACGTCTATATAGAAAACATTTTATTATTAATTACAAAAGAACAATATATTCGAAGTTAAAAGAATACTAAAACAACAAAATTAGCAATATTTTATAAAGTGAAAAAAATATTTTACGTCAAAAAACACATAAGAATTAAAAAAAAATCTTATAAATTATTCGAGTTTGTTGCGACAATTTCGTCGAACTTAAATTAATTAAGAATCTCAAATAATAAATCATTAATATTAACAAGTTCGTTTTAAGATATTATGAAAGACAAAGTTCTCTTAATTATCGCAATAGTTTCTAGATTTTTAAGACGTTCGAACTTCTTCACATTAGACAATTCTTTATTAAATATCTTTTGTTTTTGCGCTTTAAGAAAGCGTCTTTGTTTTCGCAATTGCTTTAATTTGATTTGTTAAATGCGAATCAATTCGATTGCTATCTTTTGTGCAATCTTCGTCTCCAATTTTTCTTGCTTTAGTCTCGTCATAACGCGATCAATAACATCGAAATTGATCACTAAAATAGTAGATTCACACTTTTTTTTAACTTGTATGCACTTCGCACAATTCTTTAACAACGAAAACAAACGACACTTCTTTTAATGAAAAGCACAATGAATACAAGTTATTATCGCAACAACGTCGTAAAAAGCTATACATTAAAAGAGTGATTAACGACTTCTTAAGAGACAAAAAGACATGAATGCATAATGAATAAGAAATCTTTAAGAACAAAAATCAAGAAAAAGGAAGATAGTGTTACGAGTCTTAAAAGAAGATTTGGCGAAATTATTTAAGTTTTGAAATAACATATAACTTGCTTAACTTCTTGACAAGATCTTAGCATTAACGAATATAATGAGCAAGACACTTGTTCGACAACTTATCGTTGTTTGATCGTAAGTAAAAAGCAATAAGCAAGACGAACAAAAGAGATCTCTTTAATATATAGATTTTCATAATACGACTTCTTTATAAATCGTGTTGAACTTATTTATTAAATTATTCTCTATTATAAATACAAGTTGCAAATTCTTGTTATCAAGTGATTGCTTACATTGTCTAAAGACGTTTACAAATCTCTTTAACAATATTAATCTACTCTAATACTCTAGTCGTCTAGATAGCAACGTAATAATATCGCTCTTAAGTAATATCTTTAAGTATATATATAATACAATTAGAATAACTAGATTAATTATCTTGTTATTGTTAAATTTATTGCAAATAACTATATTAGCAAATCTATTAATTAATTTTTTTTTATTATTAAAGACTATTTATTACAATTAAATTTAAAATTATTTACAATCTTTTTTAACAATATTACGTTCGAAACTTGTTACAATATAAAAAACGTTAATAAAATTATTAAAAAAATTAAGATTTTGCAAAACTTTTTTTGTTAAAAACTTATTTAAACTTAAATTAAATAAGTAAAATTTACTAATTGCAAACGCATTATAATCTTAAAATTCAAAGTTAATAATTAAGTTATATTCGATATTTAAAATATTAAAACAACTTAATTATATAAGTTTTTAAAGTATAAAAATACAAATTTCTATAAAATTATTTAGACAATTAACAATTACGTTTACGAATTAAAATTGCTTAAATTAATAAAGATTTATTTAATATTTTACTTATAACTTTTGTATCTTAACAAAAGCAAGGTTTTATTAAATTAACAAATTAAGCTTTTGTTGTTTGTTAATATTGTTAACAACATTAACAACAATTTCGAATATTATATTAAAAATATCAAAATATTACAATACAATATGCGCAAAAATAATAATAACGTAAATTTAAATCTAATTGTTACTAATTAGAGACGCAAAATACTACAATATTAAATTCTTTTTACAAGTTATACAAACTACAACAATAAATTTAAATAACTAAACTATTTTATAATTAATAATTGCTTTAACTTTGTTGTTAACTTTTATTACAAATATCTAGATATAGCAAAATCTTATTAGATATTTAAGATATCTCTTAATTAAAAATCTAATAAATAAAATAATTTGTACTTATATACTCTTGCGTTTTACTATTATTGTTGTCAAAATATTGTCTAATATAAATCTATAACTTTTGTTGTTGTATTTAGAATTAATTTTAAAAATATATTATTAATATATTATTATTGTTAAAAGTTATTTATTATATATTTGCAATTAAAATTAAATTCAATATATTACTTTGTTTTCTATTGTATTTAAGAAGAATTTCGAAAACGCATTATTAATATATTACTATTATCAAAAGTTAGTTAATATATATTTAAGATTTTTGTTGTTATCTTTATAGTATTTTTGTTAAACATTTTATAGTTGTCTCTTTTAAAAAAAATTCGAATTAAAATTAACTTAGTATTTTTAAATATACGCACAATTGCGTATAAATTGTTGCCAAATTACTTTTATATTATTTTCTCTCTTTATATTGCAAATTTAGACAAACGTATTTAAATATAATTAAAATTCGACAAATTTCGACTTTTTAACATTGTTATTTTTTTTGTTGTTATTAATTTTTTCTTAAATTACGTAATTGATCGATCTCTTTTTTGCAATTAATTTCTTGATTTTTGCATTATATAATTTGAATTTCTTTTTTAAAGTTAAAATTAATAATCTTTTGTATCTTTTTTAATTCTTTTATATTTAATATTTTCTTAAATATATTTATCTCTTTTTTTTCTCTTTTAATCTTGTTGTTGTTCGACAAATTGTTCGAAACTCAATATTTATTGTTTAACAATTGTTCGAAATTTAATTTTTGCTATTTAACAATTATTCGACGTTTAATTTCGAATACTAGATTATATTTAACAAATATATTTAATATTAATCAAAAATAGTTAAGAGTTAACTAAAATATTATTTATAATATACACGCTTATATTATTGTTTTTTATATATTTTGTTTTAAAAATTTTCGATTACTCTCTTTATTCGACAAATTTATTTTCTTGTTCGATATATATCGAAAACTTCAATTTAGATTGTTAAACAATATTTGATACGTATTTAATATTAATTAAAGCTTGTATTTAACAAAGCATTCGAAATCAATTAAAGTTAACTAAAAATATTAACTAAAAAACTTGATATTGCTTTGTCGAAATTCGCAAATAAAAGAAAGAAGTAATATTACAATTTTAAATTAAATAGACTTTGCTCTTTGATTATTCTTTGAATTTTCGCTCTTTAGTCTCGAATATACTATAAATAACGTCTAGCGTCTTAATACTTATAGTACTTATATTTATTTCTTGTATATAGTTAGTTTTGCATAGCTAGTATTCTCGTCAATTAATTATATACTAGTTATTAAAGCTCTAATCTTAATAGCAATACTTGCATTACTTTAGCAAAATGAATTTCGTTTTGCTAGACTTTTTTTCTTAGTTTTGTTGTTTGTTATTGTTGTATTTACAATTTCTTAATTTATAGTTTCGTTGTTTTTAATTATTAATTTTGTTTTCTTTCTTAATATATTTGCTTTGTTTACAATTTATTTATTTATATTTGCAATTTTTTTTACAATTTAATTTTTGTTTGCTATTGCAAACAATTTAATAAAAAAGAAGAAATTTAAAACAAAACTTAATTTCGAAGTTTTTGTTTAATAAATATTAAAAATGTATTTATATAACAAAAAGATAAAACAAATTATTTGAATTAAAGAAATTAATAAATAAAAAATTTTACTTATTTTTCGCAAAATAATTATGTTAAAATTCAAGAACTATATAATAATTAAATACTTAATTATTAATATTAAATATTTATTTGTTTGAAACAAAATATATATATTTTAAAGTACAAATAATATTCTTCGAATCGAAGCAATTAAATTTTAGTATAAATTGTTAAACATTAAGTATCTAGATCGAACAATTACTTTTAAAAAAGTATAATATTATTATTATTAATTTATATTATATTTAAATGTAAAAAAATATATTAAAAGTTGTTTAATTTATAAGTATATTAAATTATATTACAAATATAAGTACAATCTATTAAAAAATGTGTTTATTTTAGATTGTTATTAGCAAAATATATTTTGCAACTTTATTATCTCTTTGTTATTATATTACTATAAAGAAAAGATCTTTTAATATATTTTAATAATAATTGATAAATTATTTAAAAATAAAAAGTTTATATTTATAAACTCTTTAAAAGTTGAAATTGTTGTTTAAGTCTTTATCGATTTTGTTTAACATATTAAAAACTTTCTAATTATTATTGTTTTTAATAAAGATATCTAATTTATTGCTTACTTTTAGCAATATTTTTGCAAAAAATTAAGAATTAAATCTAAATTATTAATTGCGTTTTATTTAGAAATCGACAATTAAATCAAACATATTAATGTTGCTTTTAAGTAATATTTTCGAATATATGTGCAATACAATTAAAATAACTAAATTAATTATTTTGTTATTATTAAATTTGTCGCAAACAATTATATTAATAAGTTTATTAATTTATTATTTTTTTTGGTTATTAAAGACTATTTGTTATAATTAAACTTAAAGTTACTTATAGTTTTTTTTAATAAAATTATATTTAAAGTTTGTTACAATATAAAAAACATTAATAAAATTATTAAAAAAATTAAGATTTTGCAAATTTTTTTTGTTAAAAACTTATTTAAACTTAAATTAAATAAGTAAAATTCGCTAATTATAAATGCGTTGCAATCTTGAAATTTAAACTTAATAATTAAATTATATTTAATATTTAAAATATTAAAACAATTTAATTATACAAATCTTTAAAGTTAGACTAATTGTTCGATTCTAACAGTTAGAACCAAATTGCATAAATTATGAAAATATTAACTATATTAGGTTAAAACTTGGCCTAATTAGATATAATTTTCGGGTCGGATTATAGATTTCGGGGAAAAATCGACTCGAACGATTAGTCTATTTAAAGTATAAAAATGCAAATCTTTATAAAATTATTTAAGTAATTAACAATTATACCTACAAATTAAAACTACTTAAATTAATAAAATTTTATTTAAAATTTTATTTATAATTTTTGCATCTTAATAAAATCAAATCTTTATTAAATTAACAAATTGAATTTTTGTTATTTGTTAATGTTATTAACAATATTAACAACAATTTCGACTATTATATTAAAGATATCAAGATATTACAATATAATATACGCAAAAATAACAATAATATAAATATAAATTTAATTGTTATTAATTACAAACGCAAAATGCTACAATATTAAATTCTCTTTACAAGTTATACAAATTACAACAATAGATTTAAATAATTAAATTACTTTATAATTAACAATTGTTTTAACTTTGTTGTTAACTTTTATTATAAATATTTAAATGCAACAAAATCTTATTAGATATTTAAAACGTCTCTTAATTAAAAACTTAATAAATAGAATAATTTGCATTTATACGTTCTTGCGTTCTATTATTATTGTTGTCAAAATATTGTTTAATATATATTTATAGCTTTTGTTATTATAATTAAAATTAATTTTAAAAATTCATTGTTAATATATTATTATTGTTAAAAATTATTTGTTATATATTTACAATCAAAATTAAATTTAATATAATATTTTGTCTTCTATTGTATTTAACAAGAATTTCAAAAATATATTATTAATATATTATTATTATTCAAAGTTAATTAATATATATTTAAGATTTTTGTTGTTATTTTTATAGTATCTTTGTTAGATACTTTATAATTGTTTTTTCTAAAAATTCTTTAAATTAAAATTAATTTAGCATTTCTAAATATACGTACAACTATATATAAGTTATTGCTAAGATACTTTTATATTATTTTTATTCTTTATATTGTAAATTTAGACAAATGTATTTAAATATAATTAAAATTTAACAAATTTCAACTTTTTATTGTTGTTATTTTTTTTGTTATTGTTAATTTTCTTTTTAAATTATATAACTAATTAATCTTTTAAATTTTCTTAAATATAATTAATTTTTTGTTTTTTGTATTATATAATTTAGACTTTTTTCTTAAACTTAAAGTTAATAATCTTTTGTACTTTTTTTAATTTTTTTACATTTAATGTTTTTTTAAAATTTATTTATTTTTTTTTCTTTCTTAATTTTGTTGTCGTTTAACAAATTGTTCGAAATTCGATTTTTACTATTTAACAATTGTTCGATATTCGATTTTTGTTATTTAATAATTGTTTAACATTTTATTTCGAATATTAAATTGTATTCGATAAACGTATTTAATATTAATTAAAAATAATTAAGAGCTAATTAAAATATTGTTTGTAGTATATATATTCTTTGCTTAGTATATTATTGTTTTTTGCATATTTTATTTTAAAATTTTCGATTATTTTCTTTTTATTTAACGAATTTATTTTTTTGTTTAACGCGTATTAAAAACTTTAGTTTTAATTGTTAAATAATATTTAATATATATTTGACGTTAATCGAAGTTTATATTTGACAAATATTTAAGATCAACTAAAGTTAACTAAAAACGCTAACTAGAAAATTCGATATTGCTTTGTCAAAATTTGCAAATAAAAGAAAAAAATAATGTTACAATTCTAGATTAAATAGATTTTGCTCTTTAATTATTTTTTAAATTTTTGTTCTTTAGTTTTAAATATACTACGAGTAATGCTTAGCGTCTTAACACTTATAGTATTTATACTTATTTCTTGTATATAGTTAGTTTTGTATAACTAGTATTTTTATTAATTAACTATATACTAGTTATTAAAGCTCTAATTCTAATATCTTAATATAATATTTATTAAAAAACAAATAAATTTAATTTAAGCGAATCTTAACGTAAAAATTTAATTGTTAATTGTTAAGAAATTTGTTATTAATAGCGCTAGAATTAAATTTAAATTCGATAAACAAAATTTTATTTTATAAGTTAAATATAACTTTACGTTCTTTTATTATTTTTTGTATAAATATTAGTTTTTATTTTAAATTGCAACTCTTGTTAAAGATATCTAGTTTTAATTAAGAGACGTTTTAAATATTTAATAAGATTTTGTTATATTAAGATATTTGTAATAGAAGTTAACAACAAAGTTAAAACAATTGTTAATTATAAAGTAGTTTAGTTATTTAAATCTATTGTTGTAGTTTGTGTAACTTGTAAAGAGAATTTAATATTGTAGCATGTTGCGTTTGTAATTAATAATAATTAAACTTAAATTTACGTTATTGTTATTTTTGCACATATTGTATCGTAATATTTCGATGTCTTTAATATAGTATTCGAAATTGTCGTCGATATTGTTAATAGCATTAACAAATAACAAAAGTTTAATTTGTTAATTTAATAAAGATTTGCTTTTATTAAGATGCAAAAGTTATAAATAAAATATTAAATAAATTTTTATTAATTCGAGTAGTTTTAATTCGTAGATATAATTGTCAATTGCCTAAATAATTTTATAAAAATCTATATTTTTATAATTTAGAGATTTGCATAATCGAGTTATTTTAATTTTTTAAATATTAAATATAATTTAATTATTAATTTTGAATTTTAGAATCGCAATACGTTTATAATTAGCGAATTTTATTTGTTTAATTTAAGTTTAAATAAGTTTTTGTTGAAGAAAATCTTGCAAAATCTCGATTTTTTTAATAATTTTGTTAATATTTTTTATATTACAACAAGCTTCGAATATAATATTGTCAAAAAAAACTATAAATAACTTTAAATCTAATTGTAACAAATAATCTTTAATAGCAAAAAATAATAATAAATTAATAGATTTGTTAATATAATTGTTTGCGACAAATTTAACAATAGCAAGATAATTAATTTAATTATTCTAATTGTATTGTATATATATTTAAAATATTGCTTAAAAACAATATTAATATTTTTAATTTAATTGTCGATTTTTAAATAAAATACAATTAACAATTTAGATTTAGTTTTTAATCTTTTGCAAAAACGTTGTTAAAAATAAGCAATAAATTAAGTATCTTTGTTGAAAACAATAATAATTAAAAAGCTCTTAATACATTAAACAAAATTAATAAAGATTTAAACAACAATCTTAATTTTTAAAGAATTTATAAATATAAACTTCTTATTTTTAAATAATTTATTAATTATTATTAAAATATATTAAAAAATCTTTTCTTTATAACAATATAACAACAAAAAAATAATAAAATCGCAAAATATATTCTACTAATAATAATTTAAAATAGACAAAAACTTTAATATATTATACTTATATTTGCAATATAATTTGACATATTGATAAATCGAACAATTTTTAATATATTTCTTGATGTTTAAATATAATATAAATCAATAATAATAATATTATACTTTTTCGAAAATAATTGTTCGATTTAAATATTTAATACTTAACAATTTATACTAGAATCTAATTGCTTTAACTCGAAGAATATTATTTGTACTTCGAAATATATATATTTTGTTTTAAACAAATAAATATTTAATATTAATTGTTAAATATTTAATTACAATATAGTTTTTAAGTTTTAACTTAATTGTTTTGCAAAAAATAATTAGAATTTTTTGTTTATTAACTTCTTTAACATAAATAATTTGTTTTATTTTTTTGTTATATAGATATATTTTTAATATTTATTAAACAAGAACTTCGAAGTCGAATTCTATTTTAAGTTTCTTCTTTTTTATTAAATTAATTACAATAATAAGCAAAAGATAAGTTATAAAAGAAATTGCAAATATAGATAAATAAATTGTAAATAAAGCAAATATATTAAAAAAAAAGACAAAATTAATAGTTAAAAACAACAAAACTATAGATTAAGAAATTATAAATATAACAATAATAAACAACAAAATTAAGAAAAGAGATTTAATAAAGCAAAATTGGTTTTGTTAAAATAATATAAATATTGCAAACAATAAAAGCGTAAGTAATTCTATATTTTTGTTAGTTATTAGTAAGATTTAAGTAAACTTCTTGCAAGTTTTCGCAATTCTTTTGTTAATAATTAGTTTAAATTTAATAAAGTCTTAAAGCAAATAAATCAACTTTATTATTAAATTGTAAATAATATTTAATAGTAGCAAGATTAATGCGACAACTTTAGTTATATTCGATTCTAAATTATGTTATTTAAGAATTGTTTATTGTTAAAATTAATTGCAAAGATTATTGTTGTTAAAAAGCAAATTTTGCGATCTTTTAATTAGATTGTTTAACTTTGTATCTAATATATTTAATTAATAAATAATTTTAAAGTTAAATTTGAACAAAAACTTAATTTAACAAACTTAACAACAATTAAGTTGCTTAATAGTTATAAAATACTTTAAATTACAATAATCGATAATAACTTTAATAAATTATTCGATAAATATATTAGTATATTCTAGATATTACTTCTTAAAAACGCAAACAATAATTAATAGTTTTTTGTCGTAGATTTTGTAGTTGTACTTTGCGAACAACATAGTTTTAAATATATAAATTATTAAATAAAGCAATTTATTTAAGTTTATTTGTAATAGTACAACAATAATTACAAAGTCGAAAATATTGTTTTCGATTTAAATCTTTAGATTAAAATCGAAATAATATAAAATAAATTAATTAATAAAGACTTTTTTGAAAGCTTAAAACGCAAGATCTTTAAAATCGTTAAATTGTTATAAAAAATTAAAATCTTTGTTTTCGAATTTACTAAGCGCTAATAAAGATTTAACTAGACTTAAATAATTATAAATAAATTGTTAATAAAAGTTAATAAAGTTTAAAAAGATCTATATATTGCATACGCAAATAAAAGCTTTTTACTTAAAAATATATTTAATTTTCTTAAAATTTATTCGAATTTTTTTGATAATAATAATTAGATTTAGATATTTAACTTGCTTAATAAAGAAAATATATTTATTAATATTTAAATAGAGACTTGCATTATAAAGCTTAGCAAAAACTTTATTTATATAGTTTTTATATTTTGTTTTAATATTATTGTAAATTAAAATATTATTTATATAAACAATACAAAAATTGTTTAAATAAAGACTAAGAATTTTATTAATAAAAAATTAAAACATAATTAAAGCATTATATAGCTTAAAAGGTATTACAACATACTTAAACAAATTGTAACAAATAATAAAGATTATCTTGTATTTATTATTAAAATATATTTGAATCTTGTTAAAGACAACAATAATATTAAACTTATTATAATACTTAATCTTATATAATTGTTGCAAATTTTTTCGAATTAATAATAAAATATTGCAATTCTTAATTGTTAGAATGTTAAAATCTCTATAGTTTATATAAATACGCAAATTTTTATTAAGCTTCTTAACTACAAAAGTAAAAACAATATATTATAAAATATTGTTGCAAATTTAATCTTTGCTTTTTATATTATTTAAATACATTTTAATAATTTTTTTTTTTTAATAAAAAATATTATAAACTGTTTTAATTAAAGAAGTTGCTTTTAGAATAAAATTAATAGTATAATTAATACTTTTATTTAATAATAATTTGTTAACTTCTTGTAAATTAAAAAGCTTAATTTAATATTTAAACTTTAAATAAATTTGTTTCTTTAATTGCTTTAAATTAGAAAAATTTTGTTTAAATTTTGCATAAAATTTATTGTAATTATTAAAAATTATAATTGTAATATTTATTGTAATATTATTGTTTATAGTATAAGCTAAATATTTATTGTTTTTCTTTAATTAATTTAGTATAACAAAATACTTAAATAATATAACAACTATTTTGTAGCTTTCTTTGTTAACAAGCTTTAAAAATGCAAAGATATTTATTTTAATAAATGTCAACTTTATTAAAAGACTTTAAAAACAAATATTTTAATTGCTTGCGTTAATTGTTAAAGATCTCTAACAATTGTTAATCTAATAAGTAGTACTTTATACAATAATCGAAATTAAACTTAAAAAATTATATATTATTTTTAATTTATATATTATGCTTCTTAATCTAAAATATATCAAAAATAATTGCAAATTGTTTTAATTTAATTATTAAATATTATAAAATATTAATATATTTGCTAAGATTAATAATAATCTAAGCGATATAAATAATATTAGAAGCAAATTTGTTATTAATTAGATACAATTTAATAGAATTTTAAAACAATATAATAAAAAGCTTATAAAACTTAATAAACTTTTTATTTACAAAGATTTTATTAAAGATTTCAATATTAATAAGTAATATTATCTTAATATAATATTTATTAAAGAGCAAATAAACTTAATTTAAACAAATCTTAATTTAAAAATTTAATTGCTAATTGTTAAGCAACTTGTTGTTAATAACGCTAGAATTAAATTCGACTTTAATAAACAAAACTTTATTTTATAAATTAAATATAATTTTAAGCTTTTTTATTGTTTTTTGTATAAATATTAATTTCTATCTTAAATTGCGACTTTTGTTAAAAATATTTAGTTTTTTAATTTGCTAAAGTTATTTAAATTGTTATTTAAAATATTAAAAAAACTATTTTTTCTAAGCGTTGTTAACTCGAAGTCGCTAATATTATAAATTTTAAATTTAATAAAAGCTTTATCTTTAATTTTAATTAATTTATTTTTGCAAAAAATATTTTTATAATATAATCTATATTTTAATTTAAGATATTTTCGACAAAGATTAAGAGACTTAATTTTGTTTTTAAGAGCTTAAAATTATATTTTTATGTTTTGTTTTTAGTTGCGAATAGAAATACATATATTAAAACTTTTAATATCGCAAATATTTGTATTAATATATTTAAAAAGCTTAAAAATATTAATGGAATTATTGCGTTTATTAATACTATTAATAGCTTATATATAAATAAAAGTTCGAATAATAATTGAATAAAATTTCTTTATTTATTAAAGTTTTAAATCGATTTTACAAATTAATTTAATAAGTTAATTTAAAGTAATATAACTTGTTAAAGTAATATAGCAACTTTAAAGTCTATAGCTTAAATCTTTGTCAAATTAATATATTTTATTAATTTTTAATATAGAAACTTCAATTGCTATAAATATAAAGCAATTAATATATTAATTAAAGATTTTAATATTTTTTATAACAAATTTGAACAACGTAATCTTAACAAAGTTACGTTGTTTTTTGTTTAAATTGTTTTATTAAATATTTAGATTTTTAAATAAATTATCTATTATTAAATAAGAATTAATAAATTTATTAAACAAACAATACTTAATTTTTTTAAAAATATTGTCGATAATTTTAACAACAATAAAACTAAGTTTAACTTTTTTAAAAACAAAACGTCGAATAATATTGCTAAACTTAAAAATTAATACAATAATTTATTGTTTAAACTTTTCGAAATCTTTAATAAAAATAGAAAAATTAAAGAAGTATTTATTGTTTTTTATATCTTATAGCTTCAATTTAAAATTACAAACAAAATAAATATTATTGAGTTAATCTTTTGCTTATAAATTAAATTTATGAAAGTAATTATATTTGCTATTGCTATTAAAGTTGTAAATTATATAAATAAATTCAATAAATACAATTTTTTTATTTTAAAAAAAAGAAAGCTTTTGTTTTAATTAACGTATAATAGCTTTAAACAAATTGTATTAAGCTAAAGCATTATTGCGTTTTTGTTAAAGACAATATATTGTTTTGTTGCAAATATTTATTGTTAACTTTGCTTAATTTGAATAAGCTTATAAAGAATTAATTTAAATTTTTAGCTAATAAATAAAGTCGAAATTAATTTTTTTATTAATTTGAAGTTTAACAATAATAATATTATTTTTATAAAGTAATTAAAGTTATTTTTTTATATTACTTTTAATTGCTTCTTAAAGAAATTAAGATATTTTTTATTAATTTTTGTTAAAATTGTTAAATTAATTAACTAGAATACAATATTAATTTTATTTTATATTTTTTTTTTTAATATATTTGTTACGAAATTAAGCAAAATTGCTATTTAGCAACTAATATATTAATAATCGAATTAATGTATTTAACAAATTTATATTGTTAAACAAATTTAATTTAATTAGTTTGTCGATTATAATTTCGTAAAAATTAAATCGAACAAATAACAAGAATTTAAATATATTGTACTTAAATAAGTTAAAGTGCTCTTCAAATTCTAAATTGTCTTTAAGATTATTTTAATTTAATAAAGAATTTATAAGATAATAATTGTAACAAGAAACAATATTAATATTTAATTAATTTTTATTTATCGAAAGTTTCTTAAATAATTTGCGATTTTTGTTAAAGCTAGATTTGACTTTGTTCTTTAAAATTAATTTTTTATTAATTATATTATAAATATAAGTAAAATATAAATAATACAAATGTTTGTTAACAAAAGTAAAAATTTAAAATTAAATATATTTAAGATTATATAAATGTTAAAGAATTTATATTATTTGCAAAACAAAATTTTCGATATTAAAAATAAATATTGCTTAAAGTATTATTTTATTGCTTAGCAAATCTTTTAATATATAAAAATAAAAGTATTGTTTAAAGACAATAATAAAATTGTATTATAATTGTTGTTTTAGCAAATTTACTAATTTTATTTTAACAAATTTATTAATTTTATTTTAGCAAGTTTATTGATTTTATTTTAACAAATTTATTAAATCGAAGTTAAGACAATTTGTTGTCTCTTTATTTTAACAAATTTATTAATTTTATTTTAGCAAATTTATTAAGTTGTAGTTAAAACAATTTGTCGTTTATCTTTTCTAATAAAATTACTAAAGAATTAACGAAATTAAATATTGTTAAGTTATACGTCGATTAAGAGATATTTATTGTCGCGACTTAATTACGCTTTGCAAAGCGTCTATTCTAATAACTCTATATTTAGAATTGCTTTAATAACTCTATATTTAAAGTTGCTTTAATAGCTTTATATTTAAAGTATATTTCGAAGAAAAAAAGTTAACGAATATAAGTATTTTTAGAGTACAATTCGCAAGATTGTATCTAAAGACATAATTAATATTATATTAGAATTAAAGATTTAATAGCTAGTATATAGTTAATTAACGAGAATACTAGCTATGCAAAACTAACTATATATAACAAATAAATATAAGTACTATAGATGTCAAGACGCTAGACGTTATTCGTAATATACTCGAGACTAGAGAGCAAAGATCTAAAGAGAAATTGAAGAGCGAAGTCTATCTAGTCTAAAATTGTAACACTTAATATATTTGTTATAAAATTGAGCAAAATTGCTATTTAGCAACTAATATATCAAAGATCGAATTAATATATTTAACAAATTTATATTGTTAAACAAATTTAATTTAATTAGTTTGTTAATTATAATTTTGTAAAAATTAAATCAAACAAGTAACAAGAATTCGAATATATTATACTTAAGTAAATTAGAGTGCTCTTTAAGCTCTAAATTGTTTTTGAGATTATTTTAATTTAATAAAGAACTTACAAAATAATAATTATAATAAAAAACAATATTAATATTTAATTAATCTTTATTTATTAAGAGTTTCTTAAATAATTTGTAATTTTTGCTAGAGTTAAACTTAACTTTGCTCTTTAAAATTAATTTTTCGTTAATTATATTATAAATATAGATAAAATACAAATAATATAAATGTTTATAAACAAAAATAAAAGTTTCAAATTAAATATATTTAAGATTATATAAATATTAAATAATTTATATTATTTGCAAGACAAAATTTTTAATATTAAAAATAAATATTGCTTAAAGTATTGTTTTGTTGCGTAGCAAATTTTCTAATATATAAAGATAAAAGTGTTGTTCGAAGACAACAATAAAATTGTATTATAATTATTGTTCTAGTAGATTTGTTAATCTTATTTTAGTAAATTTATTAATTTTATTTTAGCAAATTTATTAATTTTATTTTAGCAAATTTACTAGATCGAAGTTGAAACAATTTGTTGTTTCTTTATTTTAGCAAATTTATTAATTTTATTCTAACAAGTTTATTAGATTGTAATTAGAACAATTTGTTGTTTATTTTTTCTAACAAGATTACTAAAGAATTAACAAAATTAAATATTGTTAAGTTATATATTAATTAAGAGATATTTATTGTCGCGACTTAATTAGGCTTTGCAAAGCGCCTATTTTAGTAACTTTATATTTAGAATTGCTTTAGTAACTTTGTGTTTAAAGTTGCTTTAATAACTCTATATTTAAACCACATTTCAAAAGAAAAAAGTTAGCGAATATAAATATCTTTAGAGTACAATTCGCAAAATCGTATTGTAACAAGATAGAGATAGAATTCTAGTTAGTAGACAACTATAACAACAAAGACTTATCGCGATATATATATAAATTGCACTATATAATCTAATAATATATTCAATAGCTAAGATTCTAAGATTTAAGTAAAAGAGATCGCATATATATTGCAAATAGATTGCTAATACTAGTAACAAACATTCTTAAGTCTATAGTCTAATATTATCTAATTACTCGACTATATATAACTCTCTCTCTTTTAGTAATCGTTTCTTGATTATTGAATCAAGAAACTTTTGTTTTTGTTCGTATAAAAATTGTAATAAAAAAATAAAAAAATAGCTTTTATTTTTTCAAGATCGTCAAACTAAATCTTTTGTTTTTCTTGTTACTTAAATCAATTGCGTAAAGAACGTAATAAATTAATTTACATAAAGTTTTCTCTAGAATCAAAAAAATTATTTAATTGAAATTAAGTATTTAATAAAGTTAATTATTGTAAGTCTTACTTATCTCTTAAAGACAATAACAATAATAATAAACTTTTTTGATATAAACTTGAAAAATTAATTCAAGAGAAAAGTAATAATAATAAAGTAAATTGTTGTTATTGTGTTTAAATTAAACTTTTTAAAACAAAAGATAAACATATAATTTTAAAAGTTATTTTTAATCTTAAAATATTCGATCTAAATTGCTAACTTAGTTTTGATTTATAATATTTTTTCTTAATTTCGAATCAAAATAATAGAATCTTCTTTTTTTTGCTAGAACAAACAATTGAAAACTTAAATTTTATTTTCTTTTTATAATTAATCAAATAAGAATCTAAATTGTTTTAGATATTAAATTAATAAATATTAAGTATTTTAAAGCTCTTAAGTATTATAAATTGTATTTACAAATAAAATTCAAATACTTTATTCTTTATTTTTTAAATCTCTTTTTATATTAATTTTACGTAATATGTTGTACGTTCTCGAATTTGCTTTATTAGACGATTAAATTTCTTTGCATCTTCGAATAGTATTTTTAACTTCTTTATTATCTTTGTTGAGTTTTAGAACGCATATTCTATAATAGCATTTTTAATATTAAATATAAAAGAAAAGTTAATAGCAACTTTAAAACAATAAAATATATTAATTAAAAATAGATTTAACAAAGTTAAGTCTTAATAAATTGTAGCAATATTGTTTCTCGTATTTATTCGAAAATTCTTTAGAGTTTCTTTATTTTTTAATAAAGTTATATAGACAAAAAACATTTTAATTTTTGTATTGATTTTAATTTTTAGCTTGCAATAAAAAGTTTAAGATTGCGCAATTTGCATATCTTTAAATTAACAAAATATACTTGTTTAATACAATTTTTATTCTAGTAAAACTTTCTTTATTAATTTAGTTTCTAGTATTTTTCTATTTTGTTATTCTTTTTTTATTGGTTTTTGCAATTATATGTCGATCTAATTATAAAAATTATCTAGCAAATATTTTTTGCAAAATAAATTATTTTGTGCAATAAAAAAAATAATCGATTGCAATTGCTAAGACTCTTAATAAATATTCTAATTTATATTGAAATCGAAGTAATATTTTAATATTTAATTTTTATACTTTTTAAAGATTAATAAATAAGATATTGTTAACAATCTATGTTTGTAATTGTCTCATAGAAGCATATATATTATATAAGAATCTAAATTTACTTGTATTATTATTTGTAATATAGAGAATAAACAATTAAGAAATTACTCTTTTTGTCGATTATTGTTTTTTTGTTAATAATATAAGATTATTTGCAATTTGTTTTGAAGTTGCGACTATATTTAATACTTCGAATTAACAATTAAATAAACAAATCAATTTTGGCAAACAATTATTTTATGCTAATTTTATTTCGCTAGGCTAGTATTGTCTATTACTCGAAGTTAAACATTAATTTATTGAAAATTGTTAAGTAAAAAGATTAGTTTTTCTCTCTTATAAACGTATTGCTTTAGAGAATCTTTAAAAACAAATAAACAAACGCTAAGCTTAAAGTTTAACTTATTTTGTCTTACAAATGCTAGAAAATTGTTTTGTTTCTTATAATACTAAATTATTTATCTCTTAATTTAATTATTAAAGATTCGATTTATTTTTAATAAAAATTCTAGCTTTTTTTAATAAGCTATGTAAATAATCGATTTTAATATAATTGTAACTAGATCTTCTTTTTGCTTCTTTATTAATATAGCTAGTTTAATTAATTAAAAGACTTTAATTAATCTTGCTAAATAATAATTAATTCGATATTGCAAGTTTATATTTACTTTTATATATAAACAATTCTTTATATTGTTTTTCTTGTTTATTAAAATAAAAATAGCTATTGTTTCTAAAAAGATTTTTGCAATTTTAGTAATTAAAGTACGTAATTTTGTTGTATTAACAATTTTAGATAATCTAAAATCTAACAAAAATAATTTTAATATTAAATCTTGCGATTATAATAACAAAGAAAAAGCTTCTTTAAAAGAATTTAAGTTTTAGTCTTTTTTCTTGCTTTGTTTCTTATAAGTCTTGTTATCTTTAAACTTCAACTTTAATTTTAATTAAAAAGTTAACAGTTTAAGTTCTTTTTATTTGTTGTTTTAAGTTTGCGCTCTCTTTATATTTTTTACAAAAAAAGACAAAATTATTTAAACTTTTGTTCGATAAATCTTCTTTAACTTCGCGTTTAAAATTCTTATTAAATTATACTTTTAAAAATAATCTTTTATTTTAATTTTTAAAAGCTTTTGTTCAATAAACGCTATTGTGTTTTTAAACTTTTTAATATTTATTTTGTTGTAGTTGTCGATTATATAGTTAGTAATACGTTTCGATTCTATAGTACGATATTTAAGTTAATTGCACACAATTCGATTTAATTTCTTTAAAATTCTTTGTAGATTTTAACGCTTCTTTGCTATTTGCAATATTGTTTCAATAATTAATTAATTTATATTTCTAGATAATATATTCGCAATCTTTAATAATTATAATTTGCGAAATTAAATTTAATTATTTTAAATTTGTAATTTTTTGTTTTAATCAATTTTTTGTATTGCGTTTTTTAATTTTTGTTATAATAAATTACTTATTAGTATTTAGACGTTCTTATTAATTGTTTGTTATAAATCTCGCGTTCAATTCTTAATTATTTCTAAAATATTTAGAATTGTGTTTCGAAGATTTTTTAAACATTTTTTTTTATTACTAATAGTTTCATTATATTAAAGTAAAATATTAACTACTTAAATATAGACGCAATTTCTAATAATTAAATTGTCTTTTATAGATCGAATAATTGTTTTTCGCAATTTAATTTAAGTTTAAGCTTAAGAAGTTTAACGTTGCAATATTCGTAATTGTTGCAATAATATTTGCTATTGTTATACTTAAAATAATTTAGTCGAAGAAATTAATTTTTAACTACAAAGAAAATATGTTAATGTTATCGAATTTTAACTTGTATCTTGTTTAGCAAATGCAAACTATTACTCTTTACAAGATTTTCTTGTTAACATAAATAATAATTCTCGTTTTTAACTTTAATTTTTTAGTAAAGATTAAGAAGTTTCTCTCGCAAAAGATTGTTTACATCTAGTATCTTGTAATTGTTGTCCTAAATTTGCTATAACATAAGCTCAATAAAGAAAGATTTATACAAAAATAATAGATCGAAAAAAAGAGAATTTTATAAACAAAAAATCTAGTTATTAAGTTGCTATATTTTTATAAATAAAGCAATAACTTGTTTTAAATATCTAACAAACATAAAGCTTTAAATGCAAAGAATTTTTACTTATAGACTTAATTGTTGTTTGCAATATTTACATTATTAATTACGCAAAGAGATTATATTAGCATTTATTTATATATTAATTTGTAGACAAATATAAAGCTAATATAATTGACGTGTAATTTTGCTATCTTTATTGTCAAAAAATATTGCGTAAAAGATAATTAAAACTCGTTCTTTATAATTTGAAGAAATTCTTAAAATTCTAGAACTTTAAGTCAAAGTTTGTTATTAATGCTTCTAGATTGCTTTCTAATTGTTAATTTTAATTAATTAAAGTAAACAAGTAAACGCTAGTACTATTTGTTTGCTCTTAATTGATCGAAATTGTTAGTATTTTAACTTTTTAATCTTTTTGTCTTTCTATTTGTTTTTTTCGAATGCTCGAAATTATAATGTCTTGTAAATTACTTTGCGTAATTAAATTACTTGTAAATTGATAAACTTTATATTAAAGCTTTTGCAAATAAAACAAATATAAAGATTGCAACTTTTTTTTTTCTTAAAAAAATCTTACACTTTTGTGTAATTCAAATAATCGTAATAAGATAGCAATAACATAATAATTGCAAACAATCTCTTATTGCTTTAATTAAACTAATTTTTTGTCTTTTATATAAAACTATCTTTTATTTTCTTATTTTTATCTCTTGACTTCGCGAAGATCTAAAGATCTTAATTTCTTGCTATATATCTTTTTAGTCAATTTTCTAAATAAGTATTTTTAAGTTTTATATTATTAACTTCTTTCAAAATATAAAAGTCTTTAATTTTGTCTTCTTCTTTTATCTTAAAAAAATTTAATTATTAAAAGAATAATTTTACGTTGTATTTTTTATCGAGTTTAATATTATATAATAAAATCAAATCTTTAATTTAAAATAAACGCGTTAACAACTAATAATTATTATTAAAGAGATTTTTGTTCGCTTCTTTAAAACAACAAAGATGCAAAATTGTTTTTTAAATATTTTTATTCTTTTTTTCTAGTTATTTTGTTCGCAACGTTAGTAAATTTATTGTTGAACAAACTTTCTCTCAATTTATAATATGTTAGATTGAATATTCTATCTTAATTAATAGCACAACTTTGTATTTAAACTTAAGTCGAAACAATGTCTTCTTAATAAATTCTTAAATTGTTGTTCTATTAATTTACAATATTGTGTGCAAATGTCGTAATTAATTCGTAAAGACTCTTTTAATTAGTTTGAACAAAATATTAACAATAAACTTGTGTTCCTTTTTTATTATTTTATTTGTTTATAAATAATAACTCGACGTTGTTACTTTCTTGACGTTATATCTTTTTAGAAATTTAGTTGTTATATTAACTTTATTTTTAAATTCGTTGTTTATAATTATCTTCTTAACATACTTATATTGACAAAAAATGTTCTTTTATAAAAACTTTACTATAACAAGTACTTTAAAATTCGAAATTGTCTTAATTTTTATTTATTTTGTCAAATTATTTCGAGCAATTATTAGATTTACTTTAATAAATGTTTTTACAATTAATATATAAATACAATTTATAATAATCTTTTCTTACAAGTTAGAGATATAAGTTAAATATATAATTTCTTTTTGTTTGTTAAAAGCTTTTCGCTAATATTTATTGCAACTTGCAATATACTTTTTGCAAAAATCAAATAAATTTTGTTATTAATATTAATTTGCAACGCGTCAATAAATGTTTTCTCTCTCTTTATAATTACTTTTATTATGTAAACTTTTTACAATTTAATTTTTATCTTTTGTTCGATTTACTACTCTACGCAAAAATATATTTTTGTCTATTTTTCAAAATAAACGTTCTTCTCTTATTAGAAAATAAAGAGCATAATTCTTAAATTTGCGAAAATTCTTCTAACTTATATTTAATCTTTGTAACAAGATTAAATATTAAACAATTTGCTCAAATTGATTGAAATATTTGTTTTCGAAAATGTTTTTGTTCTCTTTTAATTTTGTTATCTGTGCGAGATAAACGCAAACATAATTCAATTAATTATTAATAAAACTATTAATATCTTTTTTATTAGTTTTGTTAATATTGTCGAACAACTCTTTTAATCTTTTTGAAAATTTGTTAGTTATTATATGTTTTTAATTAAATATATATTATATATTAAAGTTAAAGAGGCAAATCTAAATTAATTAACAAGTTACTAAGATATTAAGCAAATTTGTCGCAAAGCAATTAAGTTAAGTTATTAAAATATTTGTATTAATCTTAATTGTAAATCGAATTTTATACAATTAGAATTGCACTTTCTTTAAGATTTTTATAAGCTTTTGACATTTTTATTTTTTAACATTGTATTAAAATTCTTATTTGCTCTAGAACTTACTTTTATATTGTAAAAAATATTTTCTCTTTGTTATTATATTAGTTTGTATTAATATAATTTTTTAATCTTTTAAACTAGAATCTATAGTTAAAATAATTTTCTTAATCAAAATAAAATAGTTTAAAATGCGCATTATTAATATATTTGTTAAAGCAATCTTTAATTTATTTATAATATTTTGCTATTTAAAGTCTTAAACAAAGATATATTTTGTTTTAAACAAACAATAAATTAGCTTTGCGACAATTACAAATTTTAATACTTAAATTTAATAATAAATATATACTTTTATAAAGACTCTAACTTTAAAAACGTTTTTGCACAATAATTATTTAATAATCTTAATAATCTTAATGCTATTAAAGAATTGTTTATTAAAATTATATACAAAATCGACAATTTTAATTTCTAATTTGCAAAATTAAGATTTTTTGTTAAATATAATATACTTAAACAATTTTATATTTATTAATATTGCATTTAATTACTAAATATGTTTTAAAACAAACAATTTAATTCTTAGAACTATCTTCTTGTTGTTATAATTTAACTTAAATTCTTTTACATTTATATTGTTTACAAATAAGCAATATTTGTCGAAAAAATTCTTAAGAATACGTATTATAGTTTTTACAAATTAAGCAATCAAATTAGTTGTATCTTGCAATAGACAAATTATTTTAAATAATTTAAAAGAAGTTATAAAAGCAATAAAATTGCGACTCTTTAACGCGAAATTTATTTAATTGTATTTTAAAAAGAAATTAATTAGTAACGCAATTATTATTTTGACAAACTGTTTCGCAAACTCTTTAATATTAGAAGACATATTAGTATTTTAAACAATTATTTTGTTTATCTTTATAGTCGCATTAATTATGCAATACTTGTTTTTCTTCTTTTTATTTATTAAAAACTAAGAATTTCGATAGAGATTATAATAGTATTTTAGCAAACTTGCTTAAAGACGTTTCTTTAGTATCTTAATTACAATAAAATTCAATGTTTAAGAAATTAGAAATTTCGAGACTTGCTATATTTTATACTTTATAATGCGAATTTTTTAATTAGATACAATCTCTAGTTTAATTTTGTCTATCTTAGTAAAGCTTTATATTAAAACAATTTTACAATTAAAAAGCATTGTAATTAAGAGTTCTTATTTTTGCAAAAAAAGTTTAAACTTTATAATTAACTTTTAAATATGTTTTTTAATAAGATAAAAGTTGTATTTAATGCTTAAGAACTTAAGTATTAGAAAGAGATTATATCTTTTGTTAAGTTTCTTTTAAAAATCTTTTGTAATTAATAATTTTAACATTTTTTTTCAGTTTAAATACTTGTTTAAAATAAAATTATCTAAATTGTTTATATTTATCGAATTCGTTTTTTAAGTTTTTTGCTTATATATTGTATTTACTTAAACGAATAAGCGCGATACAATAAAAAATTAACAAAGAATATCGAACTTTCTAAACAATTAAATAGTAAAAGTCTTTTTTATAATATATAATTGAAAAGTTCGAATTATTAATAATCTTAAAGATGTTCGAAATATAGTATTAATTCAAATATTTGTTTAATTTTAATTAATTATATTAATAAACAAACAAATATTAATATTGCTTGTCTACTTTAATTAACTAAAATTTTGTCGATTTTTTTCTTTAATCTTATTTTGCGACGTTGTTACTTTAATAATTTTAATCTTTATTTTCGAAAATCTTTTACAATTAGATTTGCGAAGTCGAACAATTATATTAATTGAACAATTATCTAGAGATTTAAAAAGAAATTTAAGAACACAACATTTTTATTTTTGTTATTAAAATAATTAGCAAGCATTTTTAAAATACTAATATATTTTGCTTTGTTTTTAGAATAAATTGTTAATTTTAAGAAGTTGTTGTTTATATTTACAAAGCTTATTTAAACACTTTGTTAAAAAGATCAATTTAATAGAATTTTGTAATTAAATTAAAAAACAATAAAGATAAAAATATAAATTATTACTTTTTCAATTAATATCTTTGCATCTTTTATTATTTCTTCGAAACAAATATATATTCTTGTAATCTTTACTAATAAAATAGAAATATCTTGTTAAATAACTAGATTAATTTTGTTCGCAAGATCTTTGCTAATACAATTGATTTTCGCATTACTATTAAATATTGTTTTGATTTTTATATCTTTTAATTGCATTTATGCAATTAAACAAACAACAAAATACAAAATTCTAAGAAATTTTATTTTTGCAACAATATTCTTAAAATAAACAATTTTAGTAGATTTAACATTAATTAATTTTATAATAACAATTGTTTCTTTCTTTTTTTTTGTAAACTTTTAAGATTTTCTTTTTGTTATTATAGCATTAAACTTTTTATTAAAAAGAGAATAAAAGAAAAAGCAACTTAAATTAGAACAAAGATTTAAAAATTTTATTAATTTTATTTTTATTTTTAAGATAAAAATACTTTGAATTGAAGTTTTAAAATCAATTTGATTCTTTATAATTTATAATATTTTCTTTAAACGTTTTGTTTGTTATATATAGTCTATAAAAGTCTTTTGCTTCTTTCTAAATTTACTTTTTTAATACTTAATAATTCTTAAGTTAAAGTTAATTATTGCGAGAATATTTTTTATTGTAACATTTTTTACTTTTGTTTTTATTACTCTTTTCTTTATATATATTTCTTCGTCTAAGACTTTTGTTATCTTTAAATAATTTCTAGATTTAACGTTTTTAATTTTCGATAATTTTTTTTTTTTTTTTTTTTTTTTTTTTTTTAATCAATTGCTCTATTAAAGACTTTTAAAACATTTATTGTTTAAAAGAATTTTATTTTAATTAAGCTTTTTAAATCTTTATTATTGCTTAATTCGATTTACTATTCTTTTTGTTTTTTGACAAAAAATTAGTATTTAAGCTTATTGTTGCTATTGTAATTACAAGATTTCAAATACAATTTTGCGCTCTTTATTGAAAACAAATTCTTATAATTTTTTTTTGATTTTCGCACTATTAAGAGGCAACTTTATTTCTTTATCTTTAGAATTATTAAATTTATAACAAATCTTGTTGCTTTTATTTATATAAATCTTTTTATTCGCTATTAAGATTGTTAACTCTAGATAAACTTATTATCTATGCAAATTGTAACAAAACAAACACTTGTTTAATTTTAATTAAGATTAATTGTATCTAGAAACAAGTATAAATTCTTAATAAATATAAATTGTTTCTTAAGATAAACTCTAGATTATTACTTAAATTTAAGAAGATACAATATTTAAAGTTTCTTGTAATTGCGTCGTTATTATTTGTTAAATTATTTAATAAATCTTGCTCTTTATTATTTTGCAAACATTGTTAATTTTAAGATTTTTAAAAACTTGTAATAAAGTATTTAGTATTTTGTTAATTTTTGTGTTTTCGATTGCGATTGTTAGCGATACTAAGAGAGCAAAGACTATCTTTAACGTAATTTTCTTCTTTACTAGATTTTGCTTCTTGCTTACTATATTTATTAATTTACTTCTATTGATGTTTGCAACTTACTAAGTAGCTTAATCGCTATTAATATTTATTTCTTGCATAATTGTCTTATTTTTAATTAGTTTCATAATCGTTTTGTATAACAATTTAAATATTATAATAATTGCGTTATTTGAATTAATTTTATGCTTTCGCATTATCTTAGTACAAATATTGCGAAAAAGACTCTTTAAATATTACAAGAATCTAGTGTATTTATCGACTTAATTAAATTTAATAAGCTTCGAGAAAATAACTTTAAATTGTTAATTATATTTACAAATTTTATTTAACTTTGCTCTTAACATACCTTTTAAAAACTTTAAAAAGGTACAAGAATTAATTTTTTAATTTAAATTCTTATTTTTATATTTCTTTTTCAACTTATTTATTATTTCAAATTACTTTTTATTTGTTTAGATAAGAATAAACTTAATAAAGTTCTTTATAAACTTGTCGCAATATTAAGACAACTTAATAATCTTATATTAAGAGATAATTTTATACTTATTACAAAGATTCGAAAATCGATTTAAAAAATTAATAATATTAAGTTTATTAAAGTGCGATGCTTTTAATGTTTCTAAAAAAAACATAAAGATTACGTAGTAATAGAACTCTACAATTTTTATAAAATTATTAAGTAAGCTTGTTGTTAACGTAGATATGTCGAAAAAAAGCTTTGCAATCTTTTTATTGTTTTAAAACATTATTTTTAAGAGAATAGCTTAATAACAAGTAGTAAAAGTAACAACTACTAAATCAAAAAGATTAGTAATAATAATTAATTCAAAAAATAATGCTTTCGATTTGCAAATCTCTTTCTTTTCTTTGCAAAAATATCGAAAAAAGATTTTTTTTTTCTTTCTTAATTTTGCGCTATTTTTTTGTTTATTACTTTTTTATTTTTTTAATTGTTTATAAATAAGCGTTCTTAATTTATTGTTTCTTTTAATTAGTTGTCGATTTATTATTAACAAATAACTTTGCGTTAAAGATTTGCTTCAATCTTTATTAAAAAAAGAGTTTAAATAGCGTTTTTACTTCTAAGCAAATAAATTAATTATATTGCTAAGAAGCTTTTTTTAATAATATTATTATAGTTAGCAAATAATTTATTGTTTTAATAATAAATACTAGTTGCAATTTTAATAAAACGTCTTAATCTTTAAATTTACAACTCTTATTGCTATTTTTAATGCTTCGATTTTGTTTTTTCTTTTTTTGCTTTTTAATCTAATAATATCTTAATTTCTAAATTGTTAATCTTGTGTTTTTAATTCTTAAAGTTTTTAATTTTGATATTTCGTTAAAGTTAACTTGTTTTTTACACTTTTTTTCTTATATTTTTAAGTTTTTAAATTTTCAAATTTCTAAAATTGTTTTTAGAGATATGTTAACAACTTGTTGTTTTAATATTTGTTATTATAATTAAGTCTTTGCGTTAAGCTTTAATATAACAAGATAAAAATAGAATTTTAATTAGTAAACAACTATAACAACAAAGACTTATCGCGATATATACATAAATCGCACTATATAATCTAATAATATATTTAGTAGCTAAGATTCTAAGATCTAAGTAAAAGAGATCGCATATATATTGCAAATAGATTGCTAATACTAGTAACAAACATTCCTAAATCTATAGTCTAATATTATCTAATTATCTAACTATAGTATCTAAAGAAATAGCTAGTATTATATTAAAATTAGAGCTTTAATAACTAGTATATAATTAATTAACGAAAATACTAGCTATGCAAAACTAACTATATATAGAAAATAAATATAAGTACTATAGATGTCAAAACGCTAGACGTTACTTGTAGTATACTTAAGACTAAAGAGCAAAGATTCGAAGAGTAATTAAAGAACAAAGTCTACTTAGTCTAGAATTGTAACACTTAATAAGCTTAACAACAATTAAATTGCTTAATAGTTATAAAATATTTTAAATTACAATAGTTAATAATAATTTTAATAAATTGTTTAACAAATATATTAATATACTCTAAATATTACTTTTTAAAAGCGCAAACAATAGTTAACAATTTTTTGTTATAAATTTTGTAATTGCACTTTGCAAACAATATAGTTTTAAATATATGAATTATCGAATAAAGTAATTTATTCAAATTTATTTGCAAGAGTACAACAATAATTATAAAATTAAAAATATTGTTTTCGATTTAAATCTTTAGATTAAAATCGAAATAATATAAAATAAATTAATTAATAAAAACTTTTTTAAGAGTTTTAAATACAAAATCTTTAATATTGTTAAATTGTTATAAAAAATTAAGATTTTTGTTTTTAAGCTTACTAAATACTAATAAAGATTTAATTAAATTTAAATAATTATAGATAAATTGTTACAATTTCAAGCTAGATAAGCTTTGTTCTTCAAGTACTCTTTAGATCTTTGCTCTTTAGTCTCGAATATACTACGAGTAACGTTTAGCGTCTTAACACTTATAATATTTATATTTATTTCTTGTATATAGTTAGTTTTACATAGCTAGTATTTTTTTTAATTAACTATATACTAGCTATTAAAGCTTTAATTCTAATATAATATTAGTTATTCTTTTAAACACAATCTTACAAATTGTATTTCAAAGATACTTATATTTGCTAACTTTTTTTTTTCGAAACGTACTTTAAATATAAAGTTATTAAAGTTGCTTTAAATATAAAGCTATTAAAGCAATTTTAAATATAAAGTTATTAAAATAGACGCTTTGCGAAATATAATTAAGTTGCAATAATAAATATCTTTTAATTAATATATAACTTAACAATATTTAATTTTATTAATTTTTTAATAATTTTGCTAAAAAAAATAAACAACAAATTGTTCTAATTACAATTTAATAAACTTGTTAAAATAAAATTAATAAAATTATTAAAATAAAGAGACAACAAATTGTTCTAGCTTCGATTTAATAAATTTACTAAAATAAAATCAATAAACTTAGAATAAAATTAATAAATTTGTTAGAATAAGATTAATAGATTTGCTAAAACAACAATTACAATGCAATTTTGTTGTTATCTTCGAACAACACTTTTGTTTTTATATGTTAAAAAATTTGCTATATAACAAAACAATACTTTAAGCAAGATTTATTTTTAATATTAAAATTTTTGTTTCGCAAATAATATAAATTATTTAATATTTATATAATTTTAAACATATTTAATCTTAAGCTCTTATTTTTGTTTACAATTATTTGTATTATTTATATTTTATCAATATTTGCAATATAATTAATAAAAAATTAGTTTTAAAAAACAAAGCTAAGTTTAACTCTAATAAGAATTGCAAGTTATTTAAGAAACTTTTAATAAATAAAGATTAATTAAATATTAATATTATTTTTTGTTATAATTATTATTTTGTAAACTTTTTATTAAATTAAAATAATTTTAAAAACAATTTAAAACTTAAAGAGCACTCTAATTTATTTAAGTATAATATATTCGAATTTTTGTTATTTGTTCGATTTAATTTTTACGAAATTATAATTAACAAACTAACTAAATTAATGTTACAATTCTAGACTAAATAGACTTTGCTCTCTAGCTACTCTTCGAGTCTTTGCTCTTTAGTCTTAAGTATACTATAAGTAACGTTTAGCGCCTTAATATCTATAGTATTTATATTTATTTTCTATATATAGTTAGTTTTGTATAGCTAGTATTTTTGTTAATTAACTATATACTAGTTATTAAAGCTTTAATTCTAATATAATATTAGCTATCTCTTTAGATACAATTTTGCGAATTGTACTCTAAAGATAATTATATTTGCTAACTTTTTTTTTTAAATATATTTTAAATATAGAGTTTTTAAAGCAACTTTAGATATAAAGTTATTAAAGCAATTCTAAATATAAAGTTACTAGAATAGATACTTTGCGAAGCGTAGTTAAGTGGCAACAATAAATATCTTTTAATCGATGTATAACTTAATAATATTTAATTTTGTTAATTTTTTAGTAATCTTGCTAGAAGAAATAAACAACAAATTGTTCTAGCTACAACTTAATAAACTTGCTAGAATAAAGAGACAACAAATTGTTCTAACTTCGATTTAATAAATCTACTAAAATAAAATTAATAAATTTGCTAGAATAAAATTAGTATATTTGCTAGAATAAGATTAGTAGATTTGTTAGAACAACAATTATAATACAATTTTGTTGTCGTCTTTAAGCAACACTTTTGTCTTTATATACTAAAAGATTTGCTACGCAATAAAACAATATTTTAAACAATATTTATTTTTAATATTAAAAATTTTGTCTTACAAATAATATAAATTCTTTAATATTTGTATAATCTCAAATATATTTAATCTTAAATTTCTACTTTTGTTTACAAATATTTATATTATTTGTATTTTATTTATATTTGTAATATAATTAATAAGAAATTAGCTTTAAAAAGCAAAATCAAATTTAACTTTAACAAAAATCGCAAATTATTTAAGAAATTCTTAATAAATAAAGATTAATTAGATATTAATATTGTTTTTTGTTATAATTATTATTTTGTAAGCTTTTTATTAAATTAAAATAATCTCGAAAACAATTTAAAGTTTAAAGAGCACTTTAATTTATTTAAGTACAATATATTCGAATTCTTGTTATTTATTTAATTCAATTTTTACAAAATTATAATTAATAAACTAATTAAATTAAATTTGTTTAATAATATAGATTTGTCAAATATATTAATTCGATTGTTAATATATTAGTTGCTAAATAGCAACTTTGTTTAATTTTGTAACAAATATATTAAAAAAGAAGACAAAAATAAGTTAAATTAATATTGTATTTTAGTTAATTAACTTAACAATTTTAACAAAAGTTAATAAGAAATATCTTCATTTCTTTAAAAAGCAATCAAAAATAATATAGAAAAATAGCTTTAACTACTTTATAAAAATAGTATTATTATTGTTAAATTTCAAATTAATAAAAAGATTAATTTTAACTTTATTTATTAGTTAAAAATTTAAATTGATTTTTTGTAAATTTATTTAAGTTAAGCGAAGTTAATAGTAAATATTCGCAATAAAATAATATATTGTTTTTAATAAAAGCGCAATAATGCTTTAGTTTAATACAATTTGTTCAAAGCTATTATATATTAATTAAAAGAAAAGCTTTCTTTTTCTTAAAATAAAGAAATTGCATTTATTAAGTTTATTTATGTAATTTACAACTCTAATAGCAATAGCAAATATAATTACTCTTATAAATTTAACTTATAAGCAAAAGATCGACTTAACAATATCTATTTTGTTTATAATCTTAAATTAAAGCTATAAAATATAAAAAACAATAAATACTTTTTTAATTTTTTTGTCTTTATTAAGAATCTCGAAAAGTTTAAACAATAAATTACTATATTAATTTTTAAATTTAGTAATGTTTCTTAATGTTTTGTCTTTAAGAAAGTTAAACTTAGTCTTATTATTATTAAAATTATTAACAATGTCTTTAAAGAAATTAAGTATTGCTTGTTCGATAAATCTATTAATTTTAATTTAATAATAAATAATTTATTTAAAGATCTAAGTCCTTAATAAAACAATCTAAATAAAAAACAATATAATTTTGTTAAAATTATATTGTTCGGATTTGTTATAAAGAATATCGAAATCTTTAATTAATATATTAATTGTTTTATATTTATAACAATTAAAGTTTTTATATTAGAAGTCGATAAAATATATTAATTTGACAAAGATTTAAGCTATAAGCTTTAAAGTCGCTATATTACTTTAATAAACTATATTATTTTAAATTAACTTATTAAATTAATTCGTAAAATCGATTTAAAATTTCAACAAATAAAGAAATCTTATTCGATTATTATTTAAACTTTTATCTATATATGTTAGGATTAAAGCTTTGATAACTAGTATGTAATTAATTGACAAGAATACTAGCTATGCAAAACTAACTATATATAGGAAATAAATATAAGTACTATAAATGTCAAGATGCTAGACGTTACTTATAGTATACTTAAGACTAAAGAGCGAAAACTTAAAGAATAATTAAAAAGCGAAGTTTATCTAGCTTAAAATTGTAATATTATCTCTTTTTTTTATTTGCAAACTTTGACAAAGCAATATCGAATCTTCTAGTTAGCGTTTTTAATTAATTTTAATTAATTTTAAATGTTTGTCAAATACCAATTTCGATTAATATCGAATATACATTAAATATTATTTAACAATTAAAATTGAAGTTTTTGATGCGCATTAAACAAGAGAATAAATTTGTCAAATAAAGAAAAACAATCGAAAATTTTAAAATAAAATATACAAAAAACAATAATATGCAAAGCAAAAAGCGTATATATTGCAAATAACGTTCTAGTTAATTTTCGATTATTTTCGATTAATATCGAATACGTCTATTAAATACAATTTAATATTCGAAATAAAATGTCAAGTTATTATCAAATAACAAAAATCGAATATCGAACAATTGTTAAATAGTAAAAATCGAATTTCGAACAATTTGTTAAACGATAACAAGATTAAAAAAAAAAAAGAATAAATAAATTTTAAAAAAACATTAAATATAAAAAAATTAAAAAAATACAAAAGATTATTAACTTTAATTTTAAAAAAGAAATCTAAATTACATAATGCAAAAATCGAGAAATTGATTACATTTAAAAAAATTCGAGAAATTAATTAGTTATATAATCTAAAAGAGAGATTAACAACAATAAAAAGAATAACAATAATAAAAAGTCGAAATTTGTTAAATTTTAATTATATTTAAATACTTTTGTCTAAATTTGCAATACAAAGAAACAAAATAACATAAAAATATCTTAACAACAATTTATATACAATTGTATATATATTTAAGAATGCTAAGTTAATTTTAATTCGAAGAATTTTTAAAAGAGACAATTATAAAATATCTAGCAAAAGCACTATAGAGACGACAACAAAAATCTCAAATATATATTAATTAATTTTTAACAATAGTAATACATTAATAATACGTTTTCGAGATTCTTGTTAAGTACAATAGAAGACAAAATAATATATTGAATTTAATTTTAATTGCAAATATATAACAAATAACTTTTAACAATAGTAATATATTAACAATATATTTTCGAAATTGATTCTAGATACAACGACGAGAACTATAGATATATATTGAGCAATGTTTTAACAATAGTAACAATAGAGCGCAAAAATATATAAGTGCGAATTATTCTATTTATTAGATTTTTAATCAAAAGATGTCTTAAATGTTTAATAAGATTTTATTGTATTAAAATATCTATAATAGAAGTCGACAACAAAGTTAAAGTAATTGTTAGTTATAAAGTAGTTTAATTATTTAAATTTATTGTTGTAGTTTATATAGTTTGTAAAGAGAATTTAATACTATAGCATTTTGCGTTTGTAATTAATAATAATTAAACTTAAATTTACGTTATTGTTATTTTTGCGCATATTGTATTGTAATGTCTCGATGTTTTTAACGTAGTATTCGAAATTGTCGTCGATGTTATTAATAGCATTAGCAAATAACAAAAGCTTAATTTATTAATTTAACAAAAATTTGCTCTTATTAAAGTACAAAAATTATAAGTAAAATATTAAATAAATTTTTATTAATTCGAATAATTTTAATTTGTAGATATAATTATTAATTGCCCAAATAATTTTATAGAGACTTGTATTTTTATACTTTAAGAACTTGCATAATTAAGTTGTTTTAATTTTTCGAATATTAAATACAATTTAATTATTAACTTTGAATTTTAAGATTGCAATGCGTTTACAATTAATAAATTTTATTTGTTTAACTTAAATTTAAATAAGCTTTTGTTAAAGAAAGTTTTGCAAAATTTTGATTTTTTTAATAATTTTGTTAACGTTTTTTATGTTGCGACAAGCTTCGAACGTAATATTGTTAAAAAAAACTATAAAGAACTTTAGATCTAATTGTAACAAATAGTCTTTAATAACAAAAAAAAATAATAAATTAATAAACTTGCTAATATAGTTTTTTGCGACAAATTCGACAATAACAAAATAATTAACTTAATTATTCTAATTGTATTGTACGTATATTCGAAGATATTGTTTAAAAACAACATTAATATTTTTAATTTAATTGTCAATTTTTAAGTAAAATGCAATTAACAATTTAGATTTAATTTCTAATTTTTTGCAAAAATATTGTTAAAAGTAAACAATGAATTAAGTATCTCTATTAAAAATAATAATAATTAAGAAGTTCTTAATACGTTAAACAAAGTCGATAAAGACTTAAATAACAATTTTAACTTTTAAAGAGTTTATAAATATAAACTTTTTATTTTTAAATAATTTATCAATTATTATTAAGATATATTAAAAGATCTTTTCTTTATAACAATATAACAACAAAAAAATAATAAAATTGCAAAATATATTTTACTAATAACAATTTAAAATAGACAAAAATTTTAATAAATTATACTTATGTTTGCGATATAATTTGATGTATTTGCAAATCGAACAACTTTTAATATATTTTTTAACATTTAAATATAATATAGATTAAAAGTAGTAATATTATACTTTCTTAAGAGTAATTGTTCGATTTAGATATTTAACGCTTAATAATTTATACTAGAATTTAATTGCTTTAATTTGAAAAATATTATTTGTATTTTAAGACATATATATTTTGTTTTAAACAAATAGATATTTAATATTAATTATTAAGTATTTGATTACAATACAATTCTTAAGTTTTAACTTAATTATTTTGCGAAAATAATTAAAATCTTTTGTTTATTAACTTCTTTAATACAAATAATTTATTTTATCTTTTTGTTATGCAAATATATTTTCGATATTTGTTAAACGAAAATTTCGAAATCGAATTTTATTTTAAGTTTTTTCTCTTTTGTTAAATTGATTGCAACAACAAATAAGAGATAAATTATAAAAGAAATTGCAAATATAAACAAATAAATTGTAAATAAAGCAAATATATTAAAAAAAAAGATAAAATTAATAGTTAAAGATAACAAAACTATAGATTAAAAAATTGTAAATACAACAATAATAAATAACAAAATTAAGAAAAGAGATTTAGTAAAACAAAGTTTATTTTGTTAAAGTAATACAAATATTGTAAACAATAAAAGCGTAAATAATTTTACGTTTTTGTTAACTATTAATAAGATTTAAGTAAATTTTTTGCAAGCTTTTGCAATTCTTTTGTTAGCAATTAATTTAAACTTAATAAAGTCTTAAAGTAAATAAATTAACTTTGTTACTAAATTGTAAATAATATTTAATAATAGCGAGATTAATACAACAACTTTAATTATACTTAATTTTAAGTTATGTTATTTAAAAATTGTTTATTGTTAAAACTAATTGCGAGAATTATTGTTATTAAAGAGCAAATTTTGCGATTTTCTAATTAAGTTGTTTAACTTTGCGCTTAGCACATTTAATTAATAAATAATTTTGAAATTAAATTTGAACAAAAATTTAATTTAACAAATTTAACAACAATTAAGTTGCTTAATAGTTATAAAATGCTTTAAATTGCAATAATTAATAATAATCTTAATAAACTATTTAACAAATATATTAATATATTCTAAATGTTGTTTCTTAAAAGCGCAAACAATAATTAATAGCTTTTTGTTATAAATTTTGTAGTTGCATTTTGCGAACAATATAATTTTAAATATATAAATTATTAAATAAAGCAATTTATTTAAGTTTATTTGTAATAATACAACAACAATTAAAAAATTAAAGATATCGCTTTTAATCTAAATCTCTAAATCAAAATTAAAATAATACAAAATAAATTAATTAATAAAAACTTTTTTAAAAGCTTGAAACACAAGATCTTTAAAATTGTTAAATTGTTATAAAAAATTAAGATTTTTGTTCTTAAACTTATTAAACGCTAACAAAGATTTAATTAAACTCAAATAATTATAGATAAATTATTAATAAAAGTTAACAAAGTTTAGAAAAATCTATATATTACGTACGCAAATAAAAGTTTTTTATTTAATAATAATTAAATCTAGATATTTAATTTGTTTAATAAAAAAGATATATTTATTGATGTTTAAGTAAAGATTTGCGTTATAAAGCTTAGCAAAAACTTTATTTATATAATTCTTATATTTTGTCTTAATATTATTATAGATTAAGATATTATTTATATAAATAATACAAAAATTGTCTAAATAAAAACTAAGAGTCTTATTAATAAAAGACTAAAATGTAATTAAAACATTATATAACTCAAAAGATATTACAATATACTTAAACAAATCATAATTAATAATAACGATTGTTTTGTATTTATTATCAAAACGTATTCGAATTTTGTTAAAGACAACAATAATATTAAACTTATTATAGTACTTAATTTTATATAATCGTTGCAAAATCTTTCGAATTAACAATAAAATATTGCAATTTTTAATTGTTAAAGCGTTGAAATCTCTATAGTTTACGCAAACGCACAAATCTTTATTAAACTTCTTAATTATAAAAATAAGAGCAATATATTGTAAGATATTATTGCAAATTTAATCTTTGCTTTTTATATTATTTAGATAGACTTTAATAATCTCTTCTTTTTAACAAAAAATATTATAGACTTTTTTGATCGAAGAAGTTTCTTTTGAAATAAAATGAATAGCATAATTAATGCTTTTATTCGACAATAATTTGTTAATTTTTTGTAAATTAAAAAGCTTAATTTAATATTTAAACTTCGAGTAAATTTGCTTCTTTAATTGTTTTAAACTAAAAGAATCTTGCTTAAGCTTCGCATAAAATTTATTATAATTATTAAAAATTATAATTGTAATATTTATTATAATATTGTTACTTGTAATGCAAGTTAAATATTTATTGTTTTTCTTTAATTAATTTAGCATAACAAAATATTTAGACAATATAACAATTGTTTTGTAGTTTTCTTTGTTAACAAGTTTTAAGAATGCAAAGATATTTATTTAACAAACGTCGACTTTATTAAAAGATTTCGAAGATAAATATTTTAACTATTTGTGTTAATTGCTAAAGATCTCTAATAATTATTAATTTAACAAGTAGTGCTTTATACAATAATTAAAGTTAAACTTAAGAAATTGTATATTGTTTTTGATTTATACATTATACTTTTTAATTTAAGATATATCGAAAATAATTACAAAATTTTTTAATTTAATTATTAAACATTATAAAATGTTAATATATTTGCTAAGATTAACAATAATTTAAGTAATATAAATAATATTAAAAGCGAATTTATTATTAATTAAACGCAATTTAATAAAATTTTAAAATAATATAATAGAAAGCTTATAAAGCTTAATAAACTTTTTATTTACAAAGACTTTATTAAAGACTTTAATGTTAATAAGTAACATTGTCTTAATATAGTATTTATTAAAAAGCAAATAAGTTTAATTTGAATAAATTTTAACTTAAAAATTTAGTTGCTAGTTATTAAATAACTTGTTATTAATAACGCTAAAATTAAATTTAATTTCAACAAACAAAATCTTATCTTATAAGTTAAATATAATTTTAAGCTCTTTTATTGTTGTTTGTATAAGCGTTAATTTTTGTCTTAAATTGCGACTTTTATTGAAAATATTTAGTTTTTTAATTTGCTAAAGTGATCTAAGTTATTATTTAAGATATTAGAAAAACTTTTTTTTTTTAAGTGTTGTTAATTCGAAGTTGCTAACGTTATAAGTTTTAAACTTAACAAAAGCTTTATTTTTAATTTTAGTTAATTTGTTTTTGCAAAAGACATTTTTATAATGCGATTTATATCTTAGTTTAAGGCATTTTTAACAAAGATTAAAAAACTTAATTTTGTCTTTAAAAGTTTACAATTATATTTTTATGTTTTATTTCTAGTTGCGAGTAGAGATATATATGCTAAAGTTATTAATATCGCAAATATTCGTGTTAATACGTTTAAAGAGCTTAAAGATATTAATGCGATTATTGCATTTCTTAATGCTATTAATAGCTTATATATAGATAAAAGTTCGAATAATAATTAAATAAAATTTCTTTATTTGCTAAAGTTTTAAGTGAATTTTACAAATTAATCTAATAAGTTAATTTAAAATAATATAGTTTATTAAAGTAACATAGCAATTTTAAAGTTTATAACTTAAATTTTTGTCAAATTAATGTATTTTATTAATTTCTAATATAGAAATTTCAACTATTGTAGATATAAAGCGATTGATATATTAATTAAAGATTTTGATATTCTTTATAACAAATTCAAACAACGTAATCTTAACAAAGTTATATTGTTTTTTGTTTAAATTGTCTTATTAAGCACTTAAGTCTTTAAATAAATTATTTATTGTTAAATAAAAATCAATAGATTTATTAAACAAACAATGCTTGATTTTTCTAAAAATATTGTTAATAATCTTAATAATAATAAAATTAAATTTAGTTTTCTTAAAGACAAAATGTCGAAAAGCATTACTAAACTTAGAAATTAATATAATAATTTATTGTTTAAACTTTTCAAAATTCTTAATAAAAATAAAGAAATCAAAAAAGTATTTATTGTTTTTTATATTTTGTAGCTTTAACTTAAGATTACAAACAAAATAAACGTTATTAAGTCGATTTCTTGCTTGTAAACTAAATTTATAAAAATAATTACGTTCGCTATTGTTGTTAAAATTGTAAATTATATAAACAGATTTAATAAATACAATTTTTTTACTTTAAAAAAAAGAAAACTCTTGTTTTAATTAACGTACAATAGCTTTAAACAAATTGCATTAAACTAAAATATTATTGCGCTTTTGTTAAAAACAATATATTGTTTTGTTGCAAATACTTACTATTAACTTTGTTTAATTTAAATAAGTTTGCAAAGAGTTAATTTAAATTTTTAACTAATAAACAAAATCGAAATTAATCTTTTTATTAATTTGAAATTTAATAATAATAATATTATTTTTATAAAGTAGTTGAAGTTATTTTTTTATATTATTTTTAATTGCTTCTTAGAGAAATTAAGATGTTTTTTGTTAACTTTTGTTAAAATTGTTAAGTTAATTAATTAGAGTACAATGTTAACTTAACTTATTTTTGTCTTTTTTCTTAATATATTTGTTACGAAATTGAACAAAATTGCTATTTAATAATTGATATATTAACAATCGAATTAATATGTTTAACAAATTTATATTGTTAAACAAATTTAATTTAATTAGTTTGTCAATTATAATTTCGTAAAAATTGAATCGAACAAATAATAAGAATTCGAATATATTGTACTTAAGTAAATTAAAGTACTCTTTAAACTTTAAATTGTCTTCGAAATTATTTTAATTTAATAAAAAGTCTACAAAATAATAATTGTAACATAACATCTAATTAATCTTTATTTATTAAAAATTTCTTAAATAACTTGCAATTTTTGTTAAAGTTAGACTTAATTTTGCTCTTTAAAGCTAATTTTTTGTTAATTATATTGCAAATATAGATAAAATACAAATAATATAAATATTTGTTAACAAAAGTAAAAACTTAAGATTAAATGTATTTAAAATTATATAAATATTGAAAAATTTATATTATTTGCAAAACAAAATTTTTAATATCGAAAATAAATATTGTTTGAAGTGTTATTCTATTGCGTAGCAAATTTTTAATATATAAAAACAAAAGTATTGCTTAAAGACAACAACAAAATTGCATTATAATTGTTGTTTTAGCAAATTTACTAATTTTATTTTAGCAAATTTATTAATTTTATTCTAGCAAATTTATTAATTTTATTTTAGCAAGTTTATTAAATCGAAGTTAAAATAATTTGTTATCTCTTTATTTTAACAAATTTATTAATTTTATTTTAATAAATTTATTAAATTGTAGTTAGAACAATTTGTTGTTTATTTCTTCTAATAAAATTATTAAAGAATTAACAAAATTAAACATTATTAAGTTATATATCAATTAAAAGATATTTATTGTCGCAACTTAATTACGTTTTGCAAAGTATTTGTTCTAATAACTTTATATTTAAAATTGCTTTAATAACTCTATATTTAAAATTGCTTTAATAGCTTTATATTTAAAGTACATTTTAAAAAAAAAAAGTTAATAAATATAAATATCTTTAAAGTACAATTTGCAAGATTGTATTTAAAAAAATAGCTAATATTATATTAAGATTAAAGTTTTAATAACTAGTATATAGTTAATTAACAAAAATACTAGCTATAGAATCGTAACAATATATAAGCTATTAATAATATTAATAAGCGCAATAATTGTATCGATATCTTTAAGTTTTTTAGATATATTAATACAAGTATTTGCAATATTAATAACTTTAGTATACGTATTTTTACTGGCAACTAAAAATAAAACATAGAAATATAATTTTAAGCTTTTAAAAACAAAATTAAGTTTCTTAATCTTTGTCAAAAATATCTTAAGTTAAGATATAGATTATATTATAAAAAATAATTGCAAAAATAAAGCTTTTCTTAAATTTAAAACTTATAATATTAGCAACTTTAAATTAGCAATATTTAGAGAAGATAATTTCTCTAATATTTTAAATAACAACTTAGATAACTTTAGCAAGTTAAAAAACTAAATATTCTTAACAAAAATTATAGTTTAAAATAGAAGCTAGCGTTTATACAAAAAATAATAAAAGAGCTTAAAGTTATATTTAATTTACAAAATAAAATTTTGTTTGTTAAAATTAAACTTAGTTCTAGCGTTATTAACAACAAATTACTTAACAATTAGCAACTAAATTTTTATATTAAGATTTGTTCAAATTAAATCTATTTGTTCTTTAATAAACGTTATATTAAGACAATATTATTTATTAATATCGAAGTCTTTAATAAAGTTTTTGTAAATAAGAAGTTTGTTAAACTTTATAAACTTTTTACTATATTGTTTCGAAATTCTATTAAATTGCGTCTAATTAATAACAAATTTGTCTTTAATATTATTTATATTGCTTAAATTATTATTAATCTTAGCAAATATATTAATATTTTATAATATTTAATAATTAAATTAAAACAATTTGCAATTATCTTCAATATACTTTAGATTAAAAAATATAATATACAAATTAAAAATAATATATAATTTCTCAAATTTAACTTTAATTATTGTATAAAGTATTGTTTGTTAAATTAAAAATTGTTAAAGATCTTTAGCAATTAACGCAAGTAATTAGAATATTTATCTTTAAAATCTTTTAATAAAGTTAATGTTTGTTAAATAAATATCTTTGCATTTTTAAAGTTTATTAACAAAAAAAGTTACAAAATAATTGTTATATTGCTTAGGCATTTTGCTATACTAAATTAATTAAAAAAAAAAAAAAAATTTAGTTTATATTATAAACAACAATGTTATAATAAATATTGCAACTATAATTCTTAATAATTACAATAAATTTTATATAAAACTTAAACAAAATTCTTTTAGTTTAGAGCAATTAAAAAAACAAATTTATTTAAAGTTTAAATATTAAGTTAAGTTTTTTAATTTATAAAAAGCTAACAAGCTATTATTAAATAAAAATATTAATTATATTATTAATTTTGTTCTAAAAGTAACTTCTTTAATGAAGAAAATCTATAATATTTTTTATTAAAAAAAAGAAATTATTAGAGTCTATTTACATAATATAAAAAACAAAAATTAAATTTGCACTAATATTTTATAGTATATTGCTTTTACTTTTATAGTTAAGAAGTCTAATAAAGATTTGCGTATTTATATAAACTATAGAGATTTCAATACTTTAACAATTAAGAATTGCAATACTTTATTGTTAATTTCAAAAATTTTGTAACAATTATACAAAATTAAATATTATAATAAGTTTGATATTATTGTTGTTTTTAACAAGATTTAAATATATTTTAATAATAAATACAAAATAATCTTTATTATTTGTTACAATTTGTTTAAGTATATTATAATATTTTTTAAGTTATATAATGTTTTAATTACGTTTTAATCTTTTATTAATAAAATTTTTAATTTTTACTTAAACAATTTTTGTATTATTTATATAAATAATATCTTAATTTACAATAATATTAAGACAAATTATAAAAATTATATAAATAAAGTTTTTGCTAAGTTTTATAACACAAATCTTTATTTAAATATTAATAAATATATTTTCTTTATTAAGCAAATTAAATATATAAATTTAATTATTATTATTAAAGAGATTTAAATAAATTTTAAGAAAGTTAAATATATTTTTAAGTAAAAAACTTCTATTTGTATATATAATATGCAAGTCTTTCTAAACTTTGTTAACTTCTATTAACAATTTATTTATAATTATTTAAATTTAGCTAAATCTTTGTTAATACTTAGTAAACTCAAAAATAAGAGTTTTAATTTTTTATAACAATTTGACAATTTTAAAAATCTTGTGTTTTAAACTTTTAAAAAAGTCTTTATTAATTAATTTATTTTGCATTATTTCGATCTTAATTTAGAGATTTAAATCGAAAGTAATATTTTCGACTTTATAATTGTTGTTATACTATTATAAATAAATTTAAATAAATTGTTTTACTTAATAGTTTATATATTTAAAATTATATTGTTTGCAAAATGTAACTACAAGATTTATGTTACAAGCTTACTAAAGTTGTACTAGTAATTTAGATTCTACATCTTTGAGCGAATCTATTATTATGTTCGACATATTCAAGAAGCAAGCAATCTAAACATAATGTTCGACATATTTAACAAATCAACATTGCGAACAATTATGTTTGCTATGTTCGACAAACAAACAAAACGAACAATTAATATTTTCTTAATATATAAGAATAAGAATACGACTCTCTTATAAATTGTGTTCAACTTATTATAGATTTTTACTTATTGTTACTTTAATTTATCGAACTTTTCTCAAAATTTATTAAATATAGAAATTATTTATAGTTGCAACTTTTGTTATTAAGTAATTGCTTATATTGTTTAAAGACGTTTACAAATTTCTTTAATAGCACAACTTACTCTAATATTTTCGTAGAAACTATTAGCGTAATACTTTGAATACTTTAAGAATATCTATATTAGATTAACGCGTCTTTATTTTAAGCATTAATTTATTAGTATTACGTCGATTATCAATTATAAAAAACGACAAAATCAAGATTAATAAACTTAATATTTATTACAAAGATTGTATTGATCTAGAGAACTAACTTATGCAAATAAATATCTATTTTATTTTCTATTTTGTTTTAGCGAATTAGAAGACGATTTTTGCATTAATATTTTTTAAAGAAAGAGCTTAATATTAATTCAAGCCAAACTTACGAAAGTATTTGAAGAACAACAACGAAAATTCTTGTGCAATGTTTATAAACTTTAATAACTTTAAAAAAGAGCTTAGAAAAATCTTTAAAACATTTAATAAAAAACAAATTGCGAAAAGAGTAATTTAACATTTAATTTAACAAATCTTTGCAATAGATTATGTAGCTAAATTTTAAAAGTATATTAATTTAATTAAGTAAAACAATGTCGCACTTATAACAATGTTTCGACGAAATCTTAAAAACAATCTAAAAGACGAAATTATGCGTAATAAAAAAACTTTTAACAATATATTTGATCTTATTAAAGTAGTTATCGATTTCGACGATAAACTATATAAAAGAGCTATAAAAAAAGATATAATCAATTTTAAGAAAGAGCAAGAATTTTCTTTAAATTAGCGATCGAATAATAGCAAAAAAAAAATTGTTCTAATTAGAAGTATAGTAATCTAGATTATCGTAAGCTTGCATCTATAAAACTAGATTTTACTTAACAACGTAAAGAAAAAAACTTTAGAAAAAAGCAAAATAACAAATTCTAAAAAACGTGCTATTTATGTGGCAAATTAAGTTACTTTGCAAGAGATTGTTGATTACGAAATTTAATAAATTGTCGACAAATTAATATTATGTTAAGAGAGATATTTGATAGCTAGAACAATATTAAGAAGCAAATCGATATAAAGACGAACATTCTTAAAACTAGATCGAACAACAAGTACTATTTAATAGAAAATTTAAATTAATTATAGAAAGTTCTAGATAAAACATTATTAAACAAGGCATTTGTATCTACGCAAAAAGTTAATCAAACATTTAAAGAAATTATAAGATCAAAAACGTTATACTCTTATTTAGCAACAAACTTAAACGACAAATACGATTAAAAGAACTTTTACAAATGTCTAAATAATATTATAAATTATCTTGACGCTTTAGCTAGCTTATTAAGAGAGAGAGAAATAAATTAAATTGTAAATAAATGCGAGAAAGCGCTAGAAAGCGACGCCACTATAAAAAGAGATATTTTTAATAAAATTGAACAACAATTAAGTAGTGTAAATTTATTTTAAAAGAAGATAGAGAAAGCAAAGAAATACGCGATATTTAGTTGAACAAAATGCTATAACGACTTTTGTTAAACTTATCTAGAAGACAAAGAAAAAGTCAACTAGTTTTCTAGAAAGCTAAAATTATTAATCTAGCATAAAAAGAAAGTTTAACGCAAACAAGTATTTGAAGTAGAAGTTACAACATTAAAACAAGAAAAAGTTCAAATTTTTTAATAAAAGACATACTAGAGAAATGTAATATATTAGCTTAATAGCAACAATTAAACTTAACAACATACGCACGATATTTTATTACATCAATTAAGATCAATAATTATTGACTTATTGCAATAATCGATTTTAGTGCAATAAATAATTTTATAATCAAAGCTTTTGTTAAAAGAGAAAAGTACTTTATGTAAAAAAAGCTTAACGCATACAATCTAATAATTGTAAATAAAAACTTATTATTTAACGAAAATAAAAGAGTGAATAAAGAGACAAAATCACTATTAATAACTATTTAACAACATCACGAGAAACTAATCTTTAATATAGTAAAAATAATTATTTATAATATTGTTTTAGAAATGTCTTAATTAAAGCAACACAATTTAGAAGTTAACTAAAATACACAAGTATTTAAATTTGTACAATATAATTACGTAATTTATATATAATCTACGTATCAACAACGTTTAATAATAGATAAAAAATTAAATCGAAAATCGATCGCAAGTAGCGAGCTTGCATTTTTGCAAAAAAACGATTTAACAAAGTTTAACTTAATAAGCACTAGCAAAAATTAGTTAAATTACAAAATTAAAATAAATAAAGAAAACTACGAATCTTCTAGAAACCTTAGACTATTTAATATAGCAAAAAAATTGCTAAAGTATGTATTACAAATATACAATAGTTAGAAGCATCTATTTCAAAAAGAGAAAACAACAAAGACTCTTTCTAAACATTAATCGTAAAATTACGAAATTAAACTTAAATCAAACAAGTAGTTTACGTTTAAATTTATATATGCTTTATTTAAGAAAAAGCTCGAAGTACTTCGCAAATATCTAACAAAAAACGAAAAAAAAAATTTATTAAAAAATTCTAATTATAAATAGAATATTTAATTCTCTTTGTATTAAAAAAGAATAAAACTCTTCGTTTATATATCGATTATTAGAAGCTAAATAATATTACAATCAAAAATTGATATTTACTACTTAATATTAGTGAACTTCAAGATTAATTATTTAAAGTAAAGTATTTTATCAAATTAAATTTACAAGAAGCGTACAATTAAATTAAGATAAAAGTAAAAAAAGAGTAAAAGATAGCTTTTTGTATACAATATAAATTATATAAATATACGATAATGTTGTTCGAATTTACGAACGTCTCGACAACGTGTTAAGAAATAATCAATAATATACTACAACAATATTTGAATCAATTTGTTATAGCATATTTGAACGATATTATAATTTACTCAAAATTTTTGAAAAAGCATATTAGTTATATCTTCAAAGTAGTAAAATATTTAAACATAAAAAACTTACATTTTAAATTAAAGAAATGCGAATTTTATTAAAAGAAAGTTGACTTTTTCAAATTTGTTATTAAACAACACAAAGTACGCATAAATTTTAAGAAATTACAAACAATTAAAAAATAAAAATTATCAATAAATATTAAGAAAGTACAATTGTTTTTAGATTTTATAAATTACAACAAGAAATTTATCAAAAACTACTTAATAAATACAATATTATTGACGAATTTTACGAAAAAAAACACGTTATAATTATAAAAACTTGTAGAAAAGAAATTATTTTAAAATCTTAAACTAAAATGCTTAAAAAAGCTAATATTAAAAATATACAATTTGCAATTATTAAACAAAATTAAAATCGACACATTAGATTTAATTATTGATACATGCTTTAATTAAAGACATAAAGATATATAATACTTAATAGCATATCTTTTGAGAAAACTTTCGTTAGTTAAACAAAACTATAATATCTACAATAAAAAATTATTTGTTATAGTAGTCTTCTTAAAGTTATTGTCACGATTCTAGGTTAAATAGACTTCGTCCTCCAGTTATTTTTCGAGTCTTCGTCGCCCCCTAGTCTCGAGTATACTACGAGTAACGTCTAGCGCCTTGGCACCCATAGTACTTATATCTATTTCTTGTACATAGTTAGTTCTACATAGCTAGTATTCTTATCAATCAACACATACTAGCTATTAAAGCTCTAATTCTAACATAATATTAACTATTTCTTTAAACACGACTTTGCGAATCGTATTCTAAAGATACTTATATTCGCTAACTTTTTTTTCTTCGAAACGTGCTTCAAATATAGAGTCACTAAAGCAACTTTAGACACAAAGTCATTAAAGTAGTTCTAAATATAAAGTCACTAAAATAGACGCTTTGCGAAGCGTAATTAAGTCGCAACAATAGACATCTCTTAATTGACGTATAACTTAACGATGTTTAATTTCGTTAACTCTCTAGTAATTTTATTAAAAAAGATGAACGACAAATTGTTCTAGCTACGATCTAGTAAACTTGCTAGAATAAAATTAGTGAACTTGCTAGAATGAAGAGACAACAAATTGTCTCGACTTCGATCCAATAAGCTTGCTAGAATAAAATCAATAAATTTGTTAGAATGAGATCAATGAATTTGCTAAAATAAGATTAGTAAACTTGCTAAAACGACAATTATAATGCAATTTTGTCGTCGTCTTCGAACAACACTTTTGTTTTTGTATGTTAGAAAATTTGCTACGCAACAAAACAACACTTTAAGCAACATCTATTTTCGACATCAAAAATTTTGCCTTGCGAATGACATAAGTTCTTCAACATTTATATAATTTTAAACATATTTAATCTTAAGCTTCTATTTTCGTTCATAAACATTTGTATTATTTATATCTTATTTATATTTGCAACATGATTAACAAGAAATTAGCTTCGAAGAGCAAAGTCAAATTTAGCTCTAGCAAGAATCGCAAGTTATTTAAGAAAGAAGACAAGAATAAGTTAAATCGACGTCGCACTCTAGTTAATTAGCTCAACGATTTTAACGAGAGTCAATAAGAAACGTCTTAATTTCTCTAGAAAGCAATTAAGAATAACGTAGAGAAATAACTTCAACTACTTTATAAAAATAGTGTTATCATTGTTAAGCTTCAAATCAATAAGAAGATCAATTTCGACTTTGTTTATTAATTAAAAATTTAAATTAACTCTTTGCAAACTTATTTGAATTAAACGAAATTAATAGTAATTATTCGCAACAAAACGATGCATTGTCTTCGACAAAAGCGCAACGACGCTTTAGCTTAATGCGATTCGTTTAAAGCTACTATACGTTAACTAGAACAAAAGCTTTCTTTCTTTCGAAGTAAAGAAATTGCACTCATTGAATCTACTTACGTAATTTATAACTTTAACAACAATAACGAACGTAATTACTCTTATGAATTTAGCTTATAAGCAAAAGATCGACTTAACGACGTCTATTTCGTTTGTGACCTTAAGTCGAAGCTACAAAACGTAAAAAACAATAAACACTTTTTCGATCTCTTTATTTTTATTAAGAATTTCGAAAAGTTTAAACAATAAGTCATTGCATTAGTTTCTAAGTTTAGTAGTGCTTTTTAACGTTTTATCTTTAAGAAAGTTAAACTTAATTTCGTTGTTATTAAAATTATTAACAATATCTTTAAAGAAATTAAACATCGTTTGTTCGATAAATTTGTTAATTTTTATTTAACAATAGATGATTTGCTTAAAGATCTAAGTGCTTAATAAAACGATTTAAACAAGAAACGACGTAATTTTGTTAAGATTACGTCGCTCAAATTTGTTATAAAAAATATCGAAATCTTTAATTAATACGTTAATCGCTTTATATCTACGACAATTGAAGTTTCTATGTTAGAAGTTAATAAAATGCATTAATTTAACAAAGATTTAATCTATAGATTTTAAAGTCGCTACGTCACTTTAACGAACTACATCACTTTAAATCAACTTATTAAATTAATTCGTAAAATCGATCTAAAACTTTAGCAAATAAAGAAATCTCGTTTGATTATCATTTGAACTTCTATCTATATATAAGCTATTAATGACATTAATAAACGCAATGATCGCATTAACATTTTTAAGTTTTTTGAACGTATTAACATAAATACTTGCGACATTAATAACTTTAGTACACGTATCTCTACTCGCAACTAAAAACAAAACATAAAAGCATAATTCTAAGCTCTTAAAAATAAGATCAAATCTCTTAATCTTTGTCGAAAATGTCTTAAGCTAAAACATAGATCGCATTATGAGAACGTCTTTTACAAAAACAAATTAGCTAAAATTAAAGATAAAGCTTTTGTTAAGCTTAAAACTTATAACGTTAGCGACTTCGAACTAGCAACACTTAGAGAAAATAGTTTCTCTAATATCTTAGATGACAACTTAGATAACTTTAGCGAATTAAAAAACTAGACGTTCTTAATAAGAGTCGTAGTCTAAGATAGAAGCTAACGCTTATACAAAAAACAATAAAAGAGCTTAAAATTATATTTAACTTATAAAATAAAATCTTGTTCGTTGAAGTTAAACTTAATTCTAACGTTATTAACGACAAATTATTTAACGATTAGCAACTAAATTTTTACGTTAAGATTCGTTCAAATTAAGTTTACTTATTTTTCGATAAACGTTATGTTAAAACAATGTTACTTATTGATATTAAAGTCTTTAATAAAGTCTTTGTAAATAGAAAGTTCGTCAAGCTTCATAAACTTTCTACTATGTTGCTTCGAAATTCTATCAAATTGCGTTTAACTAATAACAAATTCGTTTCTAATATTACTTATATCGCTTAAGTTATTATTAATTTTAGCGAACACATTAATATTTTATGATGTTTAATAATTAAATTAGAACAATTCGTAATTATTTTTAGCATATTTTAAATTAAAAAGTATAACGTACGAATTAAAGATGATATATAATTTCTTAAGTTTAATTTTAATTATTGCATGAAACATTGCTTATTAAATTAATAATTGTTAAAAATCTTTAACGATTAACGCAAGCAATTGAAACGTTCGTCTTTAAAATCTCTCGATAAAGTCGACGTTTATTAAATAAGTGTCTTTGCATTCTTAAAGCTCGTTAACAAAGAAAGTTACAAAATAGTTGTTATGTTATTTAAGCATTTTGTTATGCTAAATTAATTAAAGAAAAACGATAAATATTTAGCTTGCATTATAAACGACAATGTTACGATAAACGTTGCAATCATTATTTTTAATAATTACGATAAGTTTTATGCGAAACTTAAGCGAGATTCTTCTAATTTAAAACAATTAAAGAAACAAATACATTTAAAGTTTAAACATTAAATTAAGCTTTTTAATTCATAAGAAGCTAACAAGTTATCGTTAAATAAAAGCATTAATTATACTATTAATTTTGTTCTAGAAGCAACTTCTTCGATCAAAAAAATCTATAATATCTTTCGTTAAAAAGAATAAATCATTAAAGTTTATCTAAATAACATGAAAAGTAAAGATCAAATTCGCAATAGCATCTTATAGTATGTTGTTTCCACTCTTATAGTTAAGAAGTCTAATAGAAATTTGTGCGTCTACGTAAACTATAAAGATTTTAATGCTTTAACAATTAAGAATCGCAATACTTTATCGTTAATTTAAGAGATTTTGCAACAATTATGCAAAATTAAATACTATAACAAGTTCAATATTATCGCAATCTTTAACGAAATTTGAATGCGTTTTAATAATGAACACAAAACAATCTTTATTATTTGTTATAATTTATTTAAGTACGTTATGATGTCTTTTGAATTATGTAACGTCCTAGTCACGTTTTAATCTTTTATTAATAAAACTCTTAGTTTCTATCTAAACGATTTTTGCATCATTTATATAAATAATATCTTAATCTATAGTAATATTAAAACGAAACATAAGAATTATGTAAACAAAGTTCTCGCTAAGCTTTATAACGCAAGTCTTTATTTAAACATCAATAAATGTGTCTTCTTTATTAAGCAAATCAAATATTTAAATCTAATTATTACTATCGAAGAGATTTAAATAAATTTCGAAAAAGTTAAATGCATTTTTAAGTAAAAAGCTTCTATTTACGTATGCGATGTGTAAGTCTTTTTAAACTTCGTCAACTTTTATTGACGATTCATTTATAATTATTTAAGTTTAACTAAATCTTTGTTAGCGTTTAGTAAACTTAAGAACAAGAATCTTAATTTTTTATAACAATTTAATAATTTCGAAGATCTTGCGTTTAAGACTCTTAAACAAGTCTTTATTAATTAATTTATTTTGCATTATTTCGATCTTAATTTAGAGATTTAAATCAAAAGCGATGCTTTCGACTTCGTAATTGTCGTCATATTGTTTTAAATAAATTTGAATAAATTGCTTCATTTAATGATTTACATGTTTAAAATTATATTGTTCGCAAAGTGTAACTACGAAATCTACGACAAAAAGCTATTAATTATTGTTTGCGCTTTCAAGAAGTGACACTTAGAGTGTGTTAATACATTTGTCGAACAATCTATTAAGATCATTATTAATTATTGTAATTTGAAGCATTTTATAACTATTAAGCAATTCAATTGTCGTTAAGCTTGTTAAGTTAAATTTTTATTCAAATTTAACTTTAAGATTATTTATCGATTAAACGTATTAAGTGCGAAATCAAACAATCTAATTAGGCGATCGCAAAATTTGCTCTTTAACGACGATAATTCTCGCAATTAGTTTTAACGATAAACAATTCTTAAGCGACATAATTTAAGATCAAGTATAATCAAAGTTGTCGCATTGATCTCGCTACTATTAATTGTTATCTATAATTTAATGACGAAGTTAATTTATTTGCTTCGAGACTTTATCAAGTTTAAATTAATTGTTAACAAAAGAATCGCAAAAGCTTGCGAAAAGTTCACTTAAATCTCGCTAGCAATTAACGAAGACGTAAAATTATTTACGTTTTTATTGCTTATAATACTTGCATCACTTTAATAAAACAAATTTCGCTTCGTTAGATTTTTTCTCTTAATTTTATCGTTCGTTATTGTCGCATTTACGATCTTTTAATTTATAGTTTCGTTATCTTTAGCTATTGATTTTATCTTTTCTTTTAATACATTTGCTTTATTTATAATTTATTTGTTTACATTCGCAATCTTTTTTACAATTTAACTTTCGTTCGTTGTTGCAATCAATTTAACAAAAAAGAAGAAATTTAAGATAAAACTTAATTTCGAAGTTTTTGTTCAACAAATATTAAAAATATACTTGCATAACAAAGAAATAAGACAAATTATCTAAATTAAAGAAGTTAATAAACGAAAAATTTTAGCTATTTTTCGCAAGACAATTAAGTTAAAACTTAAAAATTGCACAATAATTAAACATTTAACAATTAATGTTAAGCATCTATTTGTTCGAAACAAAATGTATGTTTTTCGAAGCACAAATAATATTCTTCGAGTCGAAGTAATTAGATTCTAGCATAAATCGTTAAGCGTTAAGCACTTAAGTCGAACGACTATCTTCAAAAAAGTATAGCGTTATTACTATTGATCTACATTGTATCTAGACGTCAAGAAATACGTTAAAAGTTGTTTGATTTGCAAATACGTCAAATTACATTGCGAATATAAATACGATTTACTAAAGTCTCTATCTATTTTAGATCGTTATTAACAAAATATATTTTGCGACTTTATTATCTCTTTGTCGTTATATCGTTATAAAGAAAAGGTCTTCTAGCATATCTTAATAATAATTAATAGATTATTTAAGAGTAAGAAGTTTATACTTATAAACTCTTTAAAAGTCAAAATCGTGATTTAGATTTTCATTGACTTCGTTTAACGCATTGAGAGCTTTCTAGTCATTATTGTTTCTAATAGAGACACCTAATTTATCGCTCACTTCTAGCAACGTCTTTGCAAAAGATTAAAGATCAAATCTAAATTATTAATTGCGTTTCACTTAGAAATCAATAATTAAATTAAAAATGTTAATGTCGCTTTTAAGCAATATCTTCGAACATACGTACAATACAATTAGGATAACTAGATTAGTTATCTCGTTATTGTCGAATTCGTCGCAAACAATCACATTAACGAGTTTACTAACTTATTATTCTTCTTTGTTATTAAAGATTATTTGTCACAATTAGATTTAAAGTTGTTTATAATTTTTCTTGACAACGTTACGATTAAAGCTCGTCGCAACATAAAAAACGTCAATAAGATCGCCAAAAAAATTAAGATTTTGCGAGACTTTTTTCGTTAAAAGCTTATTTAAACTTAAGTTAAATAAGTGAAATTCGTTAATTATAAACGCGTTGCAATCTTAAAATTTAAAATTAATAATTAAATTATGTTTAATATTTAAAATATTAAAACGACTCGATTATGCAAGTCTTTAAAGCATAAAAATGTAAATTTCTATAAGATTATTCGAGCAATTAACAATTACGTCTACGAATTAGAATTGCCTAATTCGATGAAGATTTATCTAATATTTTACTTATAATTTTTGCATCTTAACAAAAGCAAACTCTTGTCAAATTAACGAATTAAGCTTTCGTTGTTCGTTAATGTTGTTAACAACATCAACGACGATTTCAAATACTACGTCAAGGGCATCAAGATATCACGATACAACATGCGCAAAAATGACGATAACGTGAATTTAAATCTAATTGTCACTAATCATAGACGCAAAATGCTACAATATTAAATTCTCTTTATGAGCTACACGAACTACAACGATAGATTTAAATAACTAAACTACTTTATGATTAACGATTACTTTAACTTCGTTGTTAACTTTCATCATAAATATTTAGACGCAACGAAATCTTATTAGACATTCAAGACGTCTTCTAATTAAGAATCTAATAAGTAGAATGATTCGCACTTATACGTTCTTTGCGCTTTTTTATCATTGTTGTCAAAACGTCGTTCAACATGCATCTATAGCTTTCGTCGTTACATCTAGAATTAATTTCGAAAACGCATTGTCAATACATTACTATTATTAGAAGTTATTCATCATGCATTCGCAATCAAAATCAAATGTTTTTTCAAATTAGATTAACTCAATATGTCACTTTGTCTTTTGCGTTAATTAATAAGAACTCTAGAAACGCATTATTGATGCATTATTATTGTTAAGAGTTATTCGACATACATTCGTAGTTTTTGTTGTCGTCTCTATAGTGCTTTTGTTAGATATTTTATGAACGTCACTTCTAAATGTCTTTCGAATAAGAATTAACTTAACATTTCTAAATATATGTACGATTGCGTATAAATTGTTGCTAAGACACTTTTACGTCATTTTCTTTCTTTGTGTTGCAAGTTTAGACAAACGTATTTAAACATAGTTAAAATTCGACAAATTTCGACTTTTTGACGTCGTCACTTCTTTTTGTCGTCGTTGATCTTCCTTTTAAATCACGTGATTAATTAACTCTTTAAACTCTCTCGTAAATGATTAATTCTTTAGTTTTTGCATCACGTGATTTGAATCTCTCTTTTAAAGTTAAAATTAATAATCTTTTGTACTCTTTTTAATTTTTTCACATTTAATGTTTGCTTAAAATTTATTTACTCTTTTCTCTTTTTTCGATCTCGTTGTCGTTTAACAAATCGTTCGAAATTCGATTTTTGTCGTTCAACAATCGTTCAACGTTTGATTTCGAACATTAAGTTGTACTTAATAGACGTATTTAACATTAATTGAAGATAGCTAAAAATTAATTAAAACATCATTCGCAACATATACGCTTTTTGCTTAGTATATTATTGTTTTTTGCATATTTTGTTTCAAAAATTTTCGATCATTTCTTTTTATTCGACAAATTTATTTTTTCGTTTAATGCGTATCGAAAACTTCAATTTTAATTGTTAAACAATATTTGACACGTATTTAACATTAATCGAAGCTTGTACTTAACAAACATCAAAAATTAACTAAAGTTAACTAGAAACGTTAATTGAGAAATTTGACATCGCTTCGTCAAAGTTTATAAATAAATAAAAAAAGTAGTGTTACAATTCTAAATTAGATAAACTTCGCTCTTTAATTATTCTTTAGATTTTCGTTCTTTAGTCTCGAATATACTACGAATAACGTCTAGCGTCTTGACACTCATAGTATTTATATTTATTTCTTATATATAGTTAGTTTTGCATAGCTAGTATTTTTGTCGATTAACTACATACTAGTTATTAAAGCTCTAATCCTAACAAAAAGAAACAATTATAAAATGTCTAACAAAAGCATTATAAAAGCGACAACAAGAATTTCGAATATATATCGATTAACTTTCGACAATAGTAATATATAATAATGCGTTTTTAAGATTCTTGTTAAATGTAACAAAAGACAAAATAATATATTAAATTTAATTTTAATCGCAAATATATAACAAATAACTTTTAATAATAATAATATATTAATAATGCGTTTTTAAGATTATTTGTAAATATAATAATAAAAACTATAAATATATATTAAGCAACATTTAGACAATAATAATAATAGAACACAAAAATATATAAATGCGAACTCTTTTATTTGTTAAATTTTTAATTAGAAGACGTTTTAAATATTTAGTAAAATTTTGTTGCATCTAAATATTAATAATAAAAGTTAATAATAAAGTTAAAGCAATTGTTAATTATAAAGTAATTTAGTTATTTAGATTTATTGTTGTAATTTGTGTAATTTGTAAAGAGAATTTAATATTGTAACATTTTGCGCTTATAATTAGTAACAATTAGATTTAAATTTATGTTATTGTTATTTTTGCGTATATTGTATTGTAATGTCTCGATATCTTTAATATAATATTCGAAATCGTTGTTAATATTGTTAACAATATTAATAAATAATAAAAATTTAATTTGTCAACTTAATAAGAGCTTGCTTTTGTTAAAATGCAAAAGTTATAAATAAAATATCAAATAAATTTTTATTAAGTTAAGTAGTTTTAATTCGTAAACGTAATTGTTAATTGCTTAAATAATTTTATAGAAATTTGCATTTTTATACTTTAAAGATTTGTATAATCGAATTGTTTTAATATTTTAAATATCAAATATAACTTAATTATTAATTTTAAATTTTAAAATTACAACGCATTTATAATTAGCGAATTTTACTTATTTAACTTAAGTTTAAATAAGTTTTTAACAAAGAAAATTTTGCAAAATCTTGATTTTTTTAATAATCTTATTAACGTTTTTTATATTGCAACAAGCTTCGAACATAATGTTGTTAAAAACAATTATAAGTAATTTTAGATTTAATTGTAATAAATAGTCTTTAATAACAAAAAAAAATAATAAGTTAATAGACTTGTTAATATAGTTGTTTGCAACAAATTTAACAATAACAAAATAATTAATCTAGTTATTTTAATTATATTATATATATATTCGAAGATATTGCTTAAAAGCAACATTAATATTTTTAATTTAATTGTCAATTTTTAAGTAAAACGCAATTAATAATTTAATTTTAATTTTTAATTTTTTGTAAAAATGTTGTTAAAAGTAAGTAATAAATTAAGTATCTTTGTCGAAAATAATAATAATTAAAAAGCTCTTAATATATTAAACAAAATCGATAAAGATCTAAATAACAATCTTGACTTTTAAAGAGTTTATAAATATAAACTTCTTATTTTTAAATAATTTATCGACTATTATTAAAATATACTAAAAGATCTTTTCTTTATAACAATATAACAATAGAAAAATAATAAAATTGCAAAATATATCTTGTCAATAATAATTTAAAATAAATAAAAACTTTAATAGATTATACTTATATTTGCAATATAATTTGACGTACTTGCAAATCGAACAACTTTTAACATATTTTTTAACATCTAAATACAATATAAGTTAATAGTAGTAATATTGTACTTTCTTAAAAGTAATTGGTCGATCTAGATATTTAACGCTTAATAATTTATATTAAGATTTAATTGCTTCGACTCGAAGAGTATTATTTATACTTCGAAACATATATATTTTGTTTCGAACAAACAAATGCTTAATATTAATTGTTAAATATTTAATTATTGTATAGTTCTTAAGTTTTAGCTTAATTATTTTGCGAAAAATAACTAAAATTTTTTGTTTATTAGCTTCTTTAATCTAGATAATTTGTTTTATTTTTTTGTTATGCAAATATGTTTTTAATATTTGTTAAGCAAGAACTTTGAAATTAAGTTTTGTCTTAAATTTCTTCTCTTCTATTAAATTAATTGCGACAATAAATAAGAATTAAATTGTAAAAAAGATTACAAATATAAATATTTAAATTATAAATAAAACAAATATATCTAAGAGAAAAATAAAATCAATAATTAAAAATAATAGATTTGTAAATTAAGAAATTGTAAATGCGACAATAATAAACAACAAAACTAAAAAAAGAGAGTTAATAAAGCAAAATTTGTTTTGTTAAAATAATGTAAATATTGCAAACAATAAAAGCGTAAATAATTTTATATTTTTATTAATTGTTAGCAAAATTTGAGTAAACTTTTTGCAAGTTTTCGCAATTCTTTTGTTAATAATTAGTTGAAACTTAATAAAGTTTTAAAGTAAATAAATTAATTTTATTATTAAATTGTAGATAATACTTAATAGTAGCAAAATTAATATAATAGTTTTAACTATACTTAATTTTAAATTGTATTATTTAAAGATTATTTGTTGTTAAAACTAATTGCAAGAATTATTGTTATTAAAGAGCAAATTTTGCAATTGCTTAATTAGATTATTTAACTTCGTATCTAGTATATTTAATTAATAAATAATTTTAAAGTTAAATTTAAACAAGAATTTAACTTAACAAACTTAATAACAATTAAGTTGCTTAATAGTTATAAAATACTTTAAATTGCAATAGTCGATAATAATCTTAATAAATTGTTAAACAAGTATATCGATATACTTGAAATATTATTTTTCAAAAGCACAAACAATAATTAATAACTTTTTGTTATAAATTTTGTCATTGCACTTTGCGAACAATATAATTTTAAATATATAAATTATTAAATAAAGCAATTTATTTAAGTTTATTTATAACAATACGACAATAACTACAAAGTCGAAGACATTGCTTTCGATTTAAATCTCTAAATTAAAATCGAAATAATGCAAAATAAATTAATTAATAAAGACTTTTTTAAGAATTTAAAACGCAAAATCTTTAAAATTGTTAAATAGTTATAAAAAATTAAGATTCTTGTTTTTAAGCTTACTAAGCGCTAATAAAGATTTAACTAAATTTGAATAATTATAAATAAATTGTCAATAAAAGTTAACAAAGTTTAGAAAGACTTATATATTGCGTACGCAAATAGAAGCTTTTTACTCAAAAATATACTTAACTTTTTTAAGATTTATTCAAATCTCTTTGATAATAATAATTAAATTTAGATATTTAATTTGTTTAACAAAGAAAATATATTTGTTAATATTTAAATAAAGACTTGCGTTATAAAACTTAGCAAAAACTTTATTTATATAATTTTTATATTTTGTTTCGATATTATTATAGATTAAGATATTATTTATATAAACAATGCAAAAATTGTTTAAATAAAAATTAAAAGTCTTATTAATAAAAGATTAAAATATAATCAAGATATTATATAATTTAAAAGATATAACAACGTACTTAAATAAATTATAATAAATAATAAAAACTATTTTGTATTTATTATTAAAATGTATTCGAATTTTGTTAAAGATTGCAATAATATCGAACTTGTTATAGTATTTAATTTTATATAATTGTTGCAAAGTCTCTTAAATTAATAATAAAATATTGCGATTCTTAATTGTTAAAGCGTTAAAATTTTTATAGTTTACGTAAACGCACAAATTCTTATTAGACTTCTTAACTATAAAAATAAAGATAATATACTATAAGATGTTGTTGCAAATTTAATCTTTGCTTTTTATATTATTTAAATAGATTCTAATAATCTCTTTTTTTTAACAAAAAATATTATAGATTTTCTTAATCGAAGAAGTTGCTTTTAAAATAAAATTAATAGCATAATTAATACTTTTATTTAACAATAACTTGTTAGCTTTTTATAAATTAAAGAACTTAATTTAATACTTAAACTTCGAATAAATTTGCTTCTTTAATTGCTTTAAACTAGAAAATTTTTGTTTAAATTTCGCATAGAACTTATTATAATTATTAAAAATTATAATTGCAACGTTTATTGTAATATTGTTGTCTATAATATAAACTAAATATCTATTGTTTTTCTTTAATTAATTTAGTATAACAAAATACTTAAATAGTATAACAAATATCTTATAGCTTTCTTTGTCAACAAACTTTAAAAATATAAAGATACTTATTTAATAAATATTGATTTTATTAAGAGGTTTCGAAGATAAATATTCTAATTGTTTGCGTCAATTATTAAAGATCTCTAACAATTATTAATTTAACAAACAATATTTTATGCAATAATCGAAATTAAATTTAAGAAATTGTATATTGTTTTTAATTTATATATTATGCTTTTTAATTTAAAATATATTAAGAATAATTGCAAATTGTTCTAGTTTAATTATTAAACATTATAAGATATTAATATATTTGCTAAAATTAACAATAATTTAAGCAATATAAATAATATTAAAGACAAATTTGTTATTAACTAAACACAATTTAATAGAATTTCGAAATAATATAATAAAAAGTTTATAAAGCTTAACGAACTTTTTATTTACAAAAATTCTATTAAAGACTTCGATATTAATAAGCAATATTGTTTTAACATAATGTTTATGAAAAACAAATAAACTTAATCTAAACAAATTTTAACGTAAAAATTTAATTGTTAATTGTTAAGCAACTTGTTGTTAATAGCGCTAGAACTAAGTTTAACTTTAGCGAACAAAATTTTATCTTATAAATTAAATATAACTTTGAGCTCTTTTATTGTTTTTTGTATAAATGTTAATTTTTGTCTTAAACTACAACTCTTGTTAAGAACGTCTAATTTTTCGATTCGCTAAAATTATCTAAATTGTTATTTAAGATATTAGAGCAACTCTCTTCTCTAAGTATTGCTAGCTCAAGATTGCCAATATTATAAGTCTTAAATTTAATAATTGTTTCTTTTTTGATTTTAGTTAATTTGTTTTTGTAAAGAGCATTTGAGTAATTAAGACAATGTCTCGAACGCAAGCACTTTCGACAAAGATTTTTTTTCTTAATTTTATTCTTAAATGCTTAAGATTAAAAAATTAACTTTGTTTCGAAAGAAGTCTTTTGTTTAGTTATATAATTAATTAATTTGTCGTTGTAAATTTCGAATCTACTTGTAAGCTTACGCGTAATATTTTAATTTTTATCTATTCGCGTAGTAATAAATCTATTACGCGCGCTAGCTTAAAACGATTAATAATTTTTTTTTTGTTTTATTCTAAGATTTATATTGCGTAATCGAGAGATCAAGTTATTGATATTAATAACGTTAATTATATTAACAAATTAATTGTATAACTTGTCGCTTAGTTTTAAATCGAATCAATGCATTTTTTTATCTTTAAGTAGCTTAATATTTATTGCAATTAACGTAAATCGAATTATATATTTGTTAAAGATTTTGAAAGACTTTATAACAAAATTAGATAACGTAAGTTTAATAAAGTTTCTATATTGTCGATTAAACTTGTCAAATTAAGCGTAGAGATTTGCTATTAATTTAGTTAATATACTATAAAGTTAAGCAAGATTGTTGCTTTAATTTAGCAAACAATATCTAATATCTTTAAAGACGTTCTTTGTACATTTGATTGCAATATATATTAGCTTGACTAATTTATTATTAAATATGCGAAAACAAGCTTTAAATTTAACAAAGAACGTTGTTTGCTATTAATTAAATTTCTTTTAATTACTTAAGAAGACAATTAAATCGAGAAATTTAATATTGTTATACGTTAATTTCTCGATCTTAAGTAAGCTATTTCTATAGACTTTGTTAAAACGTTCGCGATTTTGTTAATTTAATTTATAAAAAAATACATCGTAATTGTCGCTATTGTTGCTAAGATTTTAACAAAACAATAAGCAATAAATAGATTTGAACTACTTATAATAATTAAGCTTTTTAATTAATTTATTTTGTTTTTTAATTAACATATTAGTTGTCTTCTTTTATGCTTTGTCTTTAGCTTGCTTTATATTTTGCTTTTTTTTGTAGACTTTCGCAAATAATTCGAACTTTGTTTAAGTTTGTCTTTAATTGTACAATTTCTTTGTTTTGATCTTTTCTATATTGTATTAAATATTGCGCACAAAAATAAATACTATTAATATGCTCAAATTAATACGCAAGATTTTTAGTTACATCTTTAATAAAGTTGTTGTTATATAAGAGTTTTGCGAAGTTTTCTTAAGTCTTTTGTTAACAATAATTGTAGTCGAAGAGAGACTAATAAGATAAAGATCGATTAATTTTGACTTTAATTTTACGTCTAAACTTCTTAATAAATAAAGATAATATATTAATATTTTTAAAAGAATTATTATTGAGTCTTGTTAACTTAAGATTTTCGAAAACAAATGTAAATAACGTTTGCGATTATAACTTTAACAATAGCGAAGCCTCAATATTTAATTAATAACAAGATCGATTTTAAGATGCAACGTCTTTACAAAACTTAAAGTCAAAAAAAGATACTTAATTCTTTATAACAAAATTGCGACGCGTCGTAATAATAGATTTGCACAAATATCGTAAATCTTAATAATTATAAACAATAATAAAGTAGTAAGTAGAAATATAAACTCAAGTAGAACGCTTCGTTTAAATACGTTTGCTTTACTTAAATATTATATAATTTACTTTGTTTACTTAAGTTAATAAGTATTGAAGCAAAATTATCGATATCGAAAACAAGTGTTCTTTTAGTATTGTATCGCATAGTAGGCTTTGCGCAAAGAAAAAAAATATTGTTTAAAAACAATAACATTGCAATATAAGTATTAATTCTAACAAGATTGCTTGTTTATTTTAGCAAGATTATTAAATTGTAGTTAAAACAATTTGTTGTTTATTTATTCTAACAAGTTTATTATCTTTTTTGTAAGAATTCTTTCAACTTAGCGCAATAAGAATTAGAAAATAATTGCTCAAAGAATTAACAAAATTTATTATTGTTAAATTGCACGTTTTTCTTAAAGATACTTATTGTCGCAACTTAGTTACGCTTTGCAAAGCGCCTATTTTAGTAGCTTTATATCTAGAATTGCTTTAGTAACTTTGTATTTAAAGTTGCTTTAATAACTTTGTATTTAAAGTATATTTCGAAGAAAAAAAAATTAGCAAATATAAATATCTTTAAGATACGATTTGCAAAATTGTTTTTAAAAAGATAGCTAATATTATATTAGAGTTAAAACTTCAATAACTAGTATATAGTTAATTGACAAAAATACTAGCTATGCAAAACTAACTATATATAGAAAATAAATATAAGTACTATAAGTGCTAAGACGCTAGACGTTACTTGTAGTATATTCGAGACTAGAGAGCGAAAATCTAAAGAGTAATCGAAGGGCAAAGCTTGCCTAGTCTAGAATCGTGACATATATATCGATTGAAAGATATTTATTATTGCAATTTAATTATACTTTGCAAAATATTTGTTTAAATAGCTTTATATCTAGAATTTGTTTTGCAGAACAAAAAAAGTAGCAAATATAAATATTTTTAGAATACAATTTGCAGAATTGTATTTGAAAAAATAGTTAGTATTATATTAGGATTAGAGCTTTAATAGTTAGTATATAGTTAATTAATAAGAATACTAGCTATGTAGAACTAACTATATATAGAAAATAAATATAAATACTATGAATATTAAGATATTAGATATTATCTATAATATAATCGAGTTTAGAAAATAAAAACTTAAAGAGTAATCGAAAAACAAAGTCTATCTAATCTAAAATTATAATATTAACTAAAAGATTCGATATTATTTTGTCGAAACTTGCAAATAGAAAAAAAAATAGTATTATAATTTTAGACTAGATAGACTTTGTTTTTCGATTATTTTTCGAATTTCTATTTTTTAATCTTAAATATACTATAAATAATATCTAGTATTATTACAATTTTAGACTAGATAGACTTTGTTTTTCGATTATTCTTCGAATCTTTATTTTCTAATCTCGAATATATTACAAATAATATCTAGTATCTTGATATCTATAGTATTTATACTTATTTTCTGTATATAGTTAGTTCTATATAGCTAGCATTCTTGTTAATTAACTATATACTAGCTATTAAAGCTTTAATTCTAACAAGTATCTTAATACTTATAATATTTATATCTATTTTCTATATATAGTTAGTTCTGCATAGCTAGTATTTTTGTTAATTAACTATATACTAGTTATTAAAGCTCTAATTCTAATAGATATAAAGCTCTAATTCTAACAAATTGTAATATAGACTAACTATTTTTGGAACTAAAACCCGAATTCTTGGCGCCAAGAGTTGGTTCGATTCTAAAAGTTGGAACCAAAAACCGAAAAACGATCAATCTATTGTAATACTAGTATATAGTTAATTAACAAGAATACTAGCTATATAGAACTAATTATATATAAAAAATAGATATAAATACTATAAATATTAAGATGCTAGATATTACTTATAGTATATTTAAGACTAGAAGATAAAGATTCAAAGAGTAATCAAAGAGCAAAGTCTATCTAGTCTAAAACTATAATATAAAATTACTTAAATTTTATACAAATTTTGCAAATAAAATACAAATTTTGCAAATAAAATACAAATATTATATTTAATAGAAGAAAAAATTTATAAATAAATATCTTAAAAAATTTATAAAATTTTAATTGTATAATTTATTAAACAAATAGTTACTTAATTAAATTTAAACTATTAAGAGAAAAAGATTATATCTATTGTAATAGACTAGGTCTAATTTAAAAAAATATTAAAAATATTGTAGATTATTTTTCTTGCGTAAAATTATTTTTTTATAATTTTGCATTTGCAACAAATTACTTTATAAAATCTCGATTAGACTTAGTATTAAGCTTTGTGCAAAGTCGTACAACATCTCGATTCGAGATAACGACCCTCCTAGTAGCACATATTACAGCTATGGGAATCTGTAGACTCTCTCCAATCTCTTTCCTAGATCAATCTATCTCCTGCAATGCAAACAATCCTACGCAAGTAGCGGATCAATTGCAATGCGCAAACTCGAGCGACTTCTGGTATTCCTATTAGTCCGCACACTCTTTGTACTAGATCATTATCTTCTACAAGACTATAGAGTAAATCTTGGAGATTGAATAAAAGGAGAAAGAACACAGAGAGAGGAGTGTGGTAGTTTGCCAATATCTTGTGTTTTACTGGTCTTTAGATCTTAGCAGTCTGCCAACATCTTGTATTTAGATCTTCTTGGCCCATGCGTGTGTGGATGCATAATCTAGAACACGGCAGCAACGTATTTACAGCATGTCCAAAAGTCCCCATGGAACATCGATGAGTGAGACAGTGCATCCAACACGGTCGTCCTCTTCTACCCTCAAGTAGTGTAGTAAAACCCGGGCCTGCGAGATTACAATTAGCAAACGGTTGCCTTGAACTCAAGAGTTGCGGGCAGACGTACCTGACATCTCCCAAGGCCTGCACCTCGTCCTCAGTCTTCCCCTCAGCAAGATAATCTTTCTCGCCACGCCTCCGCTTCGCGTTCTCCCGTCGCAGCAGCACATGCAGCAGAGTACTCCCGCCCGTCAAGAACAGCAGCAGGTACGCCAGCACCACAGCGTGACCTTTCCTGTACAACGGCTTGTCTCTCACTTGATAGATATTAGAGCTCATGACCCCGTTGAGATTTCCCCATCCAATCACAATTCCTAGCGTCACGCCTCTTTTGTAAACACCTTCTGTGTTGTTGCTGACCCAAGAGACCGTGTTCGCGATGCAGGGGTAAATGCCTAGAGCGCCGAGGAAAGTCCCGGCGTACTGAACCCGAGGGTTGGTGCCAGCCAAAAGCATGGAGAATCCGACCAAGCCAAGGAGGGAGCAGCCTATGTTGCAAAGGCCGCGTTGGCGCGTCTTGTCGGCAATGAAACCAATCGTGATGGTGAGAATTGCAGCGGCTGCATAGGGTGGAACGGTAAGAAGCTGTGCTGTGGTCGACTTGTAGCCGAGCTGAGGATGTGTCAGTGTACAGACCTATGGATTGACAGACGCTGGAACTCACTGCAGCGATGATCGATGGCAAGAACAGTGAGAACGCGTAGAGTGGCCCATCCGCTCCCATGTAGACAACGGCTCCTAACCAAGTCTTCCAATCTCTGACTGACGCCCATAGGTAGGTCATGCGAAACTCTTCGTGCTCTGCCGAGGACTGTTGATCGGCCTTCAACCGACGAAGGACCCGTTGGCGATCAGCGTCTGTTAGGAAAGTGGCCTCGTCTGGGAAGTCGTACACCATCCAGAAGGATGCGATTGAGATGATAACAGTGGCTATGCCCTCGATGATAAATATCCATGACCAGCCTCTTTTACCCCCGACCCCTTCCATCTTCCCTATCGCGGCGGCAAGCAGACCGCCAAAAGAGCCCGAAACTGCAGCGGCAGAGAAGAAGATGGCTGCCCGGACCCCAAATTCGCATCGTCGGTACCAGCAGGAAAGATAGTAGGTAATGCCGGGGAACAGACCCGCTTCCGTGAGGCCGAGGAAGAACCGCGCAGTCATTAAACCTTGGAAGTTGTGGACCAGTCCCATCGTCGTCATGCAGATACCCCACAAGATCATTATGCTAGGGATGAAGATGCTGGGCCTTAGCCTCTTCAGCAGGACATTGGTCAAGGGCTCGGCGAGCGAGTAGGAGACGAAGAAGATAGAGAGAGCGGCATTGTATTGGCCCCCTGTGATATGCAGGGTACTCTCCAAGTGGTCCAATCTGGCATTTCCGATGTTGGTCCGGTCGAGGAAGCTGATGAGGTAGAGGAGGCAGAGCCAGGGGATGAGGCGAAGGTCGAGCTTCCACAGTAATGCTCGGTCCTGCAAAAGCCTGAGCTGTTGAACTTGGATGGGGACGAGCGACTTACGATCTTTGCCTTCTCTGCATCTGTGAGGCCTTCATCAGGATCCGGTGGCAGTTGTGAGGCGGTAGCGGTCTCGAAGGCGCCAGGCTCGACTCCTACTACTTTCTCATTGTCCGATGGGGATCGGTCGCTGTCGCTGTCACGCCGTAGTGCGGTAACTTTCTCCATTGCAGATGCTCGGTGGCAGCCAAAACGATGGAGGAGAAGGAAGTAGGAGCAAGTTGAACGGCGAGCTGGAGCTTGGCCATTGTGCCTCCATTGCGCCGGTCGCTGATCTTTCGTCCCGTCATGTCATGCACCACCACCACCACCCGTTTTCTGTCGGAGAAGCCTGACCCCGCATTTCCAATCCAATAGTCACGTGGCATCGCTTAGCGTTTCGGCACTTGCAAATGGGACCAGAATGCCGGGGACGGACCGAAGCGAAGCCTTGGCTTAAGCTTTCTGGAGAAGCTCCTTTCGTCAATTCACCCACGCACGAGACGACGGCGACCTTGCATCCATGATTGAAGAGAATCGTCGTGGGCGTTTCGACATGAATCTTTCCATCCACGTCTCCCATGTCGAGCTTTGCCTTTTCGTCATGACCTCCGAAAGTATGGGGCAGCAATAATGGCATCAATAAATCAACCTTTGGTTTTTGCATTCAGTCTGCCAACTTTACGTCTCCAATCCAGGATGGGCCCAAGACTAACCTTGATGGAGAGTTACCTGAAGTCCGAGTGTGTCAAATCCACTCGCTGGATCGATGTTATCGTCCCTACAGTCCCAGTAGAGCGAGTCTTGCTGTGTGACGAAGCAATGTTGTGGTAAGACCTACGGATGTCCCTTCAGCTAGAGAACTCCGCTGGGATCACACAAGCTACCTGCTCTTCTGTTCCAAGATATATCCTGTTCTATCTGCTTGTTGCAGCTGCGCCAGAGGTATCCCATGTCCCAGCAAGGATTGTTATATTTGGTCACAATCGTTCAACCTTGCCGGTATCACTATCCTAATGCATTAACTGTAGCTTATTAGCTTCTACCTTCTTCTTCCCTCCCCTGACTTTCGTTTCCTCGTCTTTAATTCTCTGGTGCCGCCTCTTGTGCAATGCTCTCGGTGAATACACTATCCCTTTCAAAAGAAATCGGTCGACCCGACCTCTTCACTGCATACTTCGTTTCTACAGCAGACACTTATATCCAGAGGCTTAGGAACTAAACCTCCTTTCATTTGAAGTAGGGTAGCGCTTGTTTTCACCAATCACTCCTGCCAAACCTTGCACCTTCTCACATTCGCAGGGCTTCACGCCTCCGACTAAACGCCCTAGGCTTTCCTACTACACCCCACCAGTTTACTGTGACACTCATTTTGTGAATCCGAAGAAGTTACTTCCGCCTCCCTGGACGCTTGACTTCCTGACCCTTTCAGGATAGAATTCGGTTTCGGAAAACCCAAATTGCACCAGCAGGCCGCGCACGCACACCTACCTTCACCTTCCATACAAGTTGGGCACTTACAGCGTCACACACCATTATTCAGCAGGAACACGCTTACCCGCAACACTGTCCTTTGCATTCACCTTCGCTCTGGCTTGCTCTCAAACAGCGCTTGGTCTTGTTTCAGCCCCAGGGTCGCTTCGAGCTCACTTCATACTTCGCTTGCGACTTGTACATTCACTCGAACTAGATCAGATACTCCTCACTGAGCACTTGTCGAGACGATCAATTATGGAAAATCATAACTCTGGCTTTCCCTATATCCCTGACCCAGGCATTCCGGGAACTTTCGCTTTTAACACGACTTTCCCAAACGCACACTGTCAAAAGTGCTTTCACTCCTCAGCATTGATTGCAGCGCTCTGGGAACGGATTTCCGAGCTTGAGGGTCGCCTTTATCAAGTTTCTGCGAAGAAGCATGGTGCCGAGGACGTAGTTCGCTCAATTCTTCGGCTACAGACAATCTCTCTTGAGTCTTATCAACGACCCTCCAAACAAGGTGTGCGCGACTTCGAAGACTCTAGTTATAAGACCAACAGTCTCAACGAGTCCTTTGAGTCCTGCGACACCTTGGTGGAGCTATCTCCGATTGCAGAGAACTCTGCTTTCGAGAGCTTGAACGTAATAGATCAACCGCTTATCGACGTGTCTGAACCTTTCGAGAGTGTACGTCGATACACTCTTCAAAAACGGACTCTGCAGCTTACATTGGGGGGCAGGCTTTTCCTAGGGACTCGACCAAGAAGTCAGAGAGCTTTGAGCCACAGCCACAAGCCATTTCTCGATATGACCCGCCCAGCGAGCAATCCCCCAAGTACATTCATCACTTCCAGAGTCGCACTCCGCAATTCCTCGCAAATCCGCATGGAAGCTCTAATTTCAACATTGGTGGTCATAATACCGGCGGTCGTAATATGAAGACGACTTTATGCAACGACCATCCCAAAGCACCGCGTCCTTCTGGCGGTTCTCTAAGCTTGTGGGTCCAATACAAGCCTGGCCTGAAGGCCCAAGACCTATATCGCAAGGTCGTCATTTCTGGTCTGAAGCCATCGTGTTCACTGAGTTGGGTTCTCGAACAAGTTCGCGGTGGCCTGGTCGTCGAAGCGGTCCTAGTGAACACGATTAACATCACAGGGACCAAATCGGCCGTTATTTTATTCCTGACGGAAGATTCTGCTATAACGTATGTTGAGTACGTAAACAATAGTCTCTGCGAGATCGATAGTAAGAAAATCACCGCATGTCTGGTATCGACTCCGTCATGGCCATTGTCTCTTGCTTTGGAGCGGGCAATTCGAAAAAAACATCATACGCGCTGTCTAGAGATCCAAGACTTCCCACGCGACGTTTCGTTGTCTACGCTACGGGACGACCTAGAGATCGAGTCTGCCACCAAGCTCGACGCAATCGAGCATATGGCGATAGACTCTAATGGCATCGCTACATTACGCTTTTGCTCGGTCAGGGCAGCGCAACAAGCTTCCGATTACCTTTCTTCGCACCTCAAATATCGCAGATGTCGTCTCAAGTATGCCGCGGACCCTTGCACCCTACCTCTTAGCCAGGTGAATTAGGTTGGATACTCAGAATAATAATATCATTACATTCCTAGGTTCTTGATTACAGTCGACGCAGACCCAGGGCTTCCTTTTCGAATCTCATGAGCTTTTCGATAAAACCTTCAGCAAGCTAACCCGAGCACTTGCATCTATGGCAAGAATCCTTTCGCATTTTCCATCCCTACTTTAGCCGGTGTATAAACAATTGGGAAATCTACCAACACTTTACGTTAAGATATCGCAGCACACTTCCTTCGCATTTTACTCGCAATCGACGCTCCCCCCAACTGCTCTGATGGCATGATTCCGGAGAAACGATTATGTTGTTCATCTCTGACGAGCCGTCAGAAACAATACATTCACAGGAGCAAAAGGCTTGAGCTGACGGTTGCTGCATTGCTGTGGCACAGGACCGGCCTATCACTGGGTCTTCACACGAACGTTATCACAGTTACTGGACTTAACTTAGCGATCATCCTTTTGATAGACTTTCCAGCCCAGTACCATACCCTACGCTACAAATGTGAGGGGAATTACACTTGCCCATGCACTAAAGTATATGTTCTTTTCCCGACCATTGCCTCTCGCTAGTAATGCTACACAAAACGCCGTTTAGATGCCGACACCCAAACAGTCTGCCCTTGAACAATGTCTTAGAAATTCCCTTTATCTGTAGACCTCATTCACGAAAACTGCCTCTTCTTATTGTATGCTCTCTGGTCTTTCATCCAATTCCTGAAGTCTGCCACGCTACCGATCTTCTCTCCATAGTAGTCCGGCACCGGATTCGACATCGATTGGCTCGAAGGGTCGACACGGTGCCGTTTAATCCGGTGGTAGAAGTCTCTTTCTTTCTGTCATTCGTCCGTTAGCCTGGCGCTCATCACATGACATATCTGCCGAGGTATGAGAACAGAGCCTAATTCACCTCCTCCATATCTTTCCTGACCCTCCGATGCAACATGTTGAACATAGCACTCCCCAGTATCGGCCCGCTCAACCACCCGATTCCCGCTGAGCTCACCGTCGCTATGCCAAGCGTGAATATCGGGTCGAGCCCGACCAAGCTTCCTACATATTCGAAGTTCTGGTTCAAAGCTGTCAGGCCCGCCGCTGTGGTGCATGCGGAAGTGGAGATTGAGGAGACGAGGTTGTAGCGGCGACGAGAACGACGGAGGGAGAGGTACTCGTTCCAACTCAGCGTGGAGGTCTGCGAAGCTGGGGGTGCGGCTGCGGGCGTAGGCTCGGAGACAGGCGTAGATGGCGTTGTGGGGTAGTTGCTTGATGTTGTAGAGGTAGAGCTTGAGCTGGCGCAGCGGGTCAAGGTAAGAGATGCTGGCGTGCTATTGGAAGATGCAACGCAATACGTAGAAATGAAGGACGGAATAGGTGTGGTAGAAGCGTTCCTCGGAACCATTGGTGTGGCTCGAGTGCCTGTGGTAGTGTTCGAGGTGGATGCTATGGTAGATGATGCTATTGATTGGGAGCGCAAGCCCAGGATAGGGCCACGAATCTGCGCTTTTGAGTTCGCTAGTAAAGCCATTGGGGCTGTCTCCACTACATGCACAGTGGTCCCTGAAGGTGCAGTATCTTCAAGACTGCTCTTTCGTCACTCCGTCCGTTTTCGCATATCAAAGCTACTGCTTCCTAGGCCCGATCAGGCGAGCGTGCACTAATCCCCTTTGGGAGCCCCTGGCTCAGTACTCGTACGCCGGCCAATTCGTCATCTTTGACAGAGCGCTCACTTCTTTTCTACCGACCGTTGCACCGTAACGGGCGGTTTGTGATGTTCTCTAATTCGAATTCCTATCTGGGCGGCAGCAACAGTGGCCGCCCTGGCCTGCCAAACTATACTCAATCTCAGTTTTCGAATCTGGGTCAACAGCAGCCCAATGGATTTAGTTCTCAGCCCACGGGCTTCAACAGTGCTCCCTTACAGCAGCAATACACAGGCTACCCTTCTCAGGCTCAGCAGCAGAACTTCCAAGCACCGCAGCAACAACCACAGTATACTGGTTACCCGCAGCAAAATCCGCAACCGCCGCAACAGCAGCCTTTGCAGACCGGCCAAGCTCCTCAACCTCAAGTACCTCAGAAGACCGGTCAAACCTCCTCGCAAATTGCCCAGTCATTTTCCTCCACACCTGCAGCTCCTCCGCCGACAACCCAGGCGGCAAAGGGTGTCAAGATACCGAAGATTCGACTATCCTTCTTGACAGCCCAGGACCAGGCAAAATTTGAGCAGCTATTCAAGTCGGCAGTTGGGGATGCGCAAGCTCTGGATGGTATGCCATAGCAGATGTAGCAAGAAGGAAGAAGCTGATACCAACCAGGCGAGAAGGTTAAGGATCTACTGATCCGTTCTAAGCTCCCAGGTAGCGATTTGATGCAAATATGGTACGGTTGACTTGAACAAGCCTTCTCACAGCCGCTAATTGTTGCAGGGTACTTTCAGATACGACCAAGTCTGGGCAGCTATTATTTCCAGAGTTCGCCCTTGCAATGTACCTGTGCAACCTTAAGCTCACTGGCAAGCAATTACCCCCAGCACTTCCAGAAAAGATCGCCAACGAGGTGTTGAGCATGGTGGATATCATTTCTTTTGGGGTACCGGATGACCGGCCTTCAGTCCAATCTCGAACCAATGCACCCAATTTCGATCAAGCCTCGACCGGACCAATTATACAACAACCACAACCACAAGCTACCAACAACCAGTTACTCAGTCAATTAACATCGCAACCCACTGGTTTTGCATCACAATACATCCCACCTCAGCCCACGGGCTTTGCACCACAGCAACCAGGATATGGGCAACAGCAGGGAGGATATGGCCAGCAGCAACAGAACCAGCAAAATCCACAAGCTACAGGATATTCGGGTCCTCGGCCTCCAATGCCTCCCATGCCTACAGGATACGGATCGAATCTTTCACCTTCGCAGACTGGCCCGGCTATGACGCTCAATGCTCAGCCTACAGGAAGACCCGGTCAATGGGGTTTAGTCAATGCGCCAGCTTCGGGATTGCCGAACATCGATCTGTTGCAGCAGCGCATGATGCCACAACCAGGAAGAGAAGGTGGCTTCACTACACAAGGCCTGTCGGGCACTGCTACAGTCCCATGGGCGGTGACGAAGGACGAGAAGAAGATCTACGACCAGCTTTTTAAGGCTTGGGATGGATTCAACAAAGGATTCATTGGTGGAGATGTTGCAATCGAAGTCATGGGACAGAGTGGTCTACCGAAGCCAGACCTGGAAAAGATATGGACCTTGGCGGACCCAGGCAATAAAGGAAGGCTAGATATGGACGAATTCGCGGTCGCGATGCATTTGATCTACCGAAAACTCAATGGCTATCCTGTACCGAATCAACTTCCTCCGGAGCTTGTACCTCCCTCGACCCGAAACTTCGCCGACTCGATAGGCACTGTCAAGTCCTTGTTATCGCAGGATGCCGAAGCGCGCAAGAACACTGGCTCGTTTCTGCAGCCTCAGAAGACCGGAGTCAGCTATCTCAAGAATCACTCTTTCCGTTCTGACTCCAATGGGATTACACCGCAGCGCAAGGACGCAACGATCTTCAGAAACAACGATGATGAGGTGGGATACAAGTCAAGTGCACGTCGCAGGGTTGGTGCGGGTGGTAGAACTCCATCTCCAGTACAGTCCAGCTCACCCTCTTCTGAGCAGTCTAATGATGAGATTTCCATCGAGCAACTCAGGAAGAAGATTCGAGAGAAGCAGGTTCTTCTGGATGCCATCGACTTCAAGGGAGAGAAGGATGCAGAGGATGACGACTCGCTTGACCGGAAAGATCGACGAGATGCGGAGGACCTTTATCGGCGAATTCGGCGGATACAGGAAGATATCGATAGCCACCCAAGCGCGTCATTTCGCAATGTGGATTCAGATGCGGAACGTCGGAATCTGAAGCGTCAGTTGCAAAGACTTACCGATCGATTACCTGAGCTAGCTTCCCAAGTCCGCAAGACTGAGAGGAACATTGCCGATACGCAACTCGAGCTCTTCCGCATGAGAGATGCCAAAACAAACCCCGGTAGCGCAGCAGCAGTTGTTGGTACTGGTCCTGGTGGTGCTGTAACGGAATCCGACAGACTAAAGGCACGTGCCAAAGCGATGATGCAGCAGCGCTCGGCAGCTTTGACTGGGAAGGCACCCGCCGCGGGAGCCGATGACAGCGGAGCAGCGTCCCGAAGGTTAGAGGAAGAGAGATCTAAAGTTAACACTGAGAAGGAAAATAACGAACGGATGATCAAGGATGTTGAGGACAGTGTCCGCGAATTCTCCCGAGGTCTGGAAGATACACTTGCACAGGGTAAGGAAGACTCGACAAGCGAGCATGAGAGGCGGCGATGGGAAGATGGTCTGGGTGTGGAAGACGAAGTGCGTGACTTCATCTTTGATTTGCAAAGAAGCAGTCGTAGCGCGAAAGTACGGCAAGACGAGTATGTGAAAAAGCTTGCTCCAGTCATTGGTGTCAAAGTACTCATGTTACTAGGCCCGGCCGAGGTCGTGACACCAATGATACAGCTCGACAAAACCAAAGCCGTGATTTGACCCCAACTCGACAAGATAGGACATCAACGCCTTTGGAGACATCACGCCCCACTGCTACCCAATCAACCGGTTCCTACTCCTCCTACAAAACAGCCGAGGACCGTGCAGCTTTCATCAAGCAACAGGCTGAACAGCGCATGGCAGAGCGCCTTGCCGCCTTGGGCTTAAAGCCACCATCCAAGACAGGAGAATCCACTCAGCAGAGGCAGGAAAGAGAAGCTCGGGAGCGCGAAGACCGTGTACGTCAAGCAGAGGCCGAAGATGTCAAACGCGATGAGGAGAGACAACGTAGGCTTGCAGATGAGCAGCCGTCTCCTCCCAGTTCCAAGGCGACTTCCAAGAAACCGCCCCCGCCGCCTTCACGCAAGAGTCGAGCGGATAGTGCTACCCAACGAGCCGATGCCCAGCGCAAAGTAGATGAGGAAGCGCTGAATGCACGCGCCGAGCAGGAAGGCAAGGAGCAAGCGATCCGTAATCAGCAACACGCCCAAGAAGCCGAGACCAGGAAGATGGAGTGAGTTAAGCGCATCCGTCGTCCCCAATTGCGATTGACTGGTATTTTAGGAATGAGGCGCAAAGGCAAGAGGACGACCTAGCGCAAGAGCGAGAGGCAGCTCAAGCACGACTCCGTGCCCTGGAAGAGCAGGTCAAACAAGGCAAAGTCAAGAAGCAGGAAGAGAAGCGTAGGAAGCAAGCCGCGGAGAAGGAAGCAAAGGAGAAAGAAGCCAAGCTGGCAGCACAACGGGCGGAGCTCGAAGCAGCCAAGGAGAAGGAAAGACAGCTGCAATTGCAGTTGGAGAGCCTTGAAGATGACAGTTCTTCCGACGATGAAAGGCCACAGGAGGTCACGCCACGAGAGACGACCCCGACGAACAGCCAGGACTTTTCGAGAGACGCGAGCTCTTATCGTTCGGAGCCCGCAACAACGTCACCTCAACCCGAACCTACTCCAATTTCCCACATGAACCCACCTTCGGTTCCATCGCTTCCTGTAACGTCATCCACTGATTCTGGGTCAAAGAATCCGTTCTTCAAGCAGATGCAGCGAGCCAGTGGAGCCGTTACTCCTCCAATATCTTCCTCCGCAACCTCACCTTCCCAGCAACCAGCTTCAGTCACACCTCCACCGTCATCCGAAGTCTCTAACAACCCCTTTCACCGCTTGGCTCAGCAACAGACCGCCGCCGCCTCAGCCCCAAAGTCTCAACCTCTCCCTCCTCCCCTCACCTCGACGCCGACCGGCACGCGAAATCGTGTCCGTCAAGAAGAAGACGAATGGTCGGTAGTAGATTCATCGGACAACTCCGACAACGAAGCAGAAGAGGATGATCGTCCAGACAGAGGCAGCGCCAAACACCTTGCTTCGATCCTCTTCGGAACCATGGGGCCACCTCGCCCGATGTCGGCCATGGACGATAAGCCCAAGTCTCCTGCGCCCGATAGTTCTCCCACCTCGTCGCAGAACGTCGGCTCTCCGCCAGCCGCTTCTCCTCCGCCGCCGTTGCCCGGATCGAATGCGCCGTACGCTCCTCCTCCTCCGCCGCCGATGCCCGTTGCAAAAGGTGCACCTTCCGCTCCCCCTCCGCCGCCACCGATGCCAGGAGGATTTCCGGATCCTGATGGCCCACCGGCTGCTCCGCCGCCTCCACCAGCTCCATCTGGGCCACCTGCCGGAATACCAAGCCGCTCTGGTTTGCTGGGGGATATCCAGAAGGGCAAGGGATTGAAGAAGGTGCAGACAAAGGACAGGAGTCAAAGTAGTGCTGCTGGAAGGGTACTGTAGGGGTTGGGAGGTGGTCAGGTCGCGGCCGGCGCGTGATGAGCGAGGGTTATCGCATTGAGACTGTGTCGGAGAGAAAAGGTTTCTTGGAACGCGCTGTTCGTAGTAGATAAGTCATTGTTGCTCTTGAGCTTGCACATATACTATCAAAAGAGGCCGTATTTCCATAACTTTTCACACTCCGAATCCTTGCATCCTTGCAGAGTATCGAATGCCCAAACTCCGAATGATCATTTTCCAGAATTGGACAAACTCCCAAAGAAGCCCAGAGGGCCAGATCCCCCCAACCCCTGCGGAAAATCCCCCCGAATTCAACGACAGACGAGGAAAACCTGAACGAGTCCCAGGAATTCGACAAGAGAACAAGCAAACCTCAAAGCGTGTGGTTCGGACCTATGGTGACCCTTCCTCCGGGGAAAACTTGGACGACAACGTCGGGAAACCTTGAAGCGATTAGTTGATTCCCCATTTCGGACATAAGGTGACCCACTGTCCGATGATTAACCTACGACAACGACAGGGAGAAACTTGGAAGCGGTTAGCGTCCACCAGATCGATTAATGCCTCAAATTTTTGCGGAGATACATTACGAATGGGATTGTCCATTTCGCCGTTGAAGAATAGGTGTATGGCTGCTGAATGTTCTGATTGAAGCCCACTTCGTGCTCCTGGTGGAAACGCAGATTCGCAGCGTCAGGTCACAAACTCCGAATCTCTTCGCTGCTCGAGCCAGAAACCTGATGGAATTGATTTCTCGGCCCGGAAATCTGCTTGAGAGGTTTGTGACGTTCTAGGGACATGTAGTGAGGCTGCGGCATCTCCTTTGTGATGTTAAGATTCAGTTGGCGGGCATCGCGCGTTCTTTGTGGGGACTGTATCCGAGGAGCTGCGGAGTGGAGAATTTCGCTGGGAAGAGGAATGCGTTGAAGTGTCCTTGGGTTGGGATGTTCGTGGGTTGGGAAGGGAAGCACAGCCTACTTGACTCTAAGTGCAGCCGGGAGCTGGGAAGAAATGATGTTTGTGCAAGGGAATGCGCTTGAAAAATATGGGCTGTAAATAGGCAGGAATCCCCAGGAGCAGCCCAATATACCTTTATGCTAACGCTATGCTGTTCTATCAATGCTATCTACCTAGCCTCCCACTCTAAGAATGCAAAACTCTAAACCTTCCATCCAAGCCCGAGACCTATGACAAAAAGAATTTCATATAGGAGAAATGATTAAACATGCCTAAGAGATGTCTACCTTTTCCACAGGTCGTATTATGTCGAGGCCAGATATCCAATTTGTTCCCTACTATTCGCCCATTGAATCCACAGTACTCACCCAACTGCCTGTGTCTCCTAACCTTGCGTCCGTATCAGGCACTAGGATTAGTATTTTCTCAGCCGGTAACACGGGCTGGATACGTTGTCGCTAGATGCTTTCCGATATTGCAACCTTGACCATTTCCCGAGCGATCACAGCAGGTCCACTTGAAGAACGGAAGGCTGGCTTGGTGCTCCTTGGCATGCGAACACTCTCTGAGGTCCTTGGTCATGTGGTACATAAGGCCCCCGATATCATCTCGGCTCACATCCCAATTGCCAGGCCAAAGATCGCTTTTCTGATCCAACTTGAGAGCTCCTGTTCAGTTGTCAGCCATGTCTTCGGTAAGCAGCGTTAGGAGTTTGTCGGCTACCAAGATGTCGGCGACAAGACTGGGGTTCGCTCCTGTTGGCGTCGAAACTCTCACCGCAGTGTCCGCAAGTCTCCATTTTGACCGGAATGGCATTCAGAGCGGCGATCTGATTCGAGAGCTGACCAGCCGCGTTGCTTTTCATCCTCATGATTTTCGTGGTCTGCTCGATGGCTTGCCCATCACCATACTCCCTAAGCTTTTGAATATGGCTCACCAGAGCCGAAGCTTCTTTGATTAGGCTTCGTTTGTCGTGATCCATTTCCGCGACTGCGTCTCGCTTCCTCTGAACGGCCCTTGAGTGCTCCCGCTCTTGCTTCATCTGTTTCTTTCGGTCTTTCTTTTCGGCCTTCTGCTGAGCTTTATGCGTTTGGTCCAGATGAACCGTCCTTGCTAAAAGCGCCTTGAACATCACGTCGGCCACGGGGTCTTCGCATTTGTAGGGCTGGTAATCTAAAGTGTATTCTTCCTCCTCTTCGTCGAGGTCGCAGTATTTGGCCTCCTCGAGCATGATAGAGACCATATTCGCGTCTTCCATGGTGCGCTGGCAAATGAGTTTCAGGCATTCTCGGAGGGTATTCGGTGCCATTTCATCAATGACCGTGAGGATGGCAGGGATAGGGGAAAGGTCTGGGAGGTTGCGTTCGAATGTCTCTTGTGAGCTTGACTGCTTATCAGCTCTTGCGTGCGCCATGCTTTAGATGTCCTGAAGAAGACTGAGTAGAAAGAGTCAGGGTCGGAAGCACGAGTGGTGGGACCGACCAGATAAGGTGAAGGAGATGGAAGAACTTATAGAGAATCCATGCGGTGGACGCGACAGAACGCGATTGCCAAGCAAGCTTGGCTCGACGTGTCAGACTTATTTCAGTCTAGCTCGTTTCTTCTCGGGCCCCAAATCTTATCACTAAAGTAACCCATAGACAGACGATCAATTCCCTTATCTCGGCCAGTGACTGCGAGATCTCACAAACCCCAATGTTCTTACTTTCGACCTCGTTTGAGCGACCAATTGCGCATTTTTAGGACATTCTGGCAAGCGCACAAGTCAGATTTCACGACAGTGGCGCAGATGTTAGTTTCCGTTTCAGCGTTGGTCGCCGTCGCAGCGCTTTCGCCAATCTCTCGATCCAACATCCAACTAGTCATCCGCTACTTGATACGAGGTGGCTGAGATGATCCTACTTGCATGTCGAATAACATAAGTCAATAGTAGCTCACGCCTTCTGGTCAGTGGTCATCGTTCGAACAAGAGCGCCGACAGCAAGGGTGGTGAAGAAAGTGGATGTACCGCCAAATGGGAACTGTTCGTTGTCTGAAACGCTAAAAGTAGCCCATTCAAAACAGTTGCATGTACTTGGTACCGTCGTACCATATCCGAGCACTATTCAAGCTCAGCCCAGCATCGTGGCGTCCTGCAGGAGTCGTTGCGATTCATCATGAATACGATCTTCCTTAAACCAACACACTCATAATGCCTTCCATTCGCTCTTCCCTCCCCTGGTCTTCTGGTTCGAATCCTCGTTCATGCTCTCCTCTTCCCTCTCCGTTCACAATGGCCTTCCGGAACGACAATCCATCAGGTAGAGGCTTATGGCGTCCGCGGTTCCTAATGCCGATTGTCTTTGTGATCGCCATGTTTGGCTTGTGGCGCTCCAGCCATCTCGCCAGTTTCTCGAAAAGCAACCTTGGCTTTGGTGCATCGTCGAAGCCAGGTCATGAAGCGTTCGACCAATCTTTCTCGGATATACAAAACTCCACGCTAGGTGTAAGTCCTCCACCCGACCATCTGTCCCCATTTGCTGACTGGCCTCTGTCGCAAAAGTTTGAGAAGTTGTTCATCCTAAACCTTCCCTCGCGCCCGGACAAGCGAGATGCCTTTGTCCTCACGGCTTCCATCAGTGGCTTCAAAGTGGAGATAATCGATGGCGTAGATGGCGCAACCGTACCTGATAAGGCTCTTCCCTTCGATGCGACCAAGATGGGGGACGCAAGGAACCGCGGGATCGGCAGCTGGAGAGCTCACATAAATGCTCTCCGCAAGATTGTCGAGGATGGCATTTCTTCAGCCATGATCTTCGAAGACGACACAGACTGGGACGTGTCTATTAAGACGCAGCTCTCTCAAATCGCCCAAGGGACACGATACCTCTCCAAGGACCCTTCCTCTCCCTCGAAGATTCCGCACAGCCCTTACGGGGACTGGGATCTGTTCTGGCCAGGTCATTGCGGCACCGGCTTCGATTCAGAATCCAGCCGCTTCATCATCGACAACGATCCTTCTGTCCCAGCTCCCAAGCACCGCGTCAACTACGGCGGAAAGCCAAACATGACGAGCTATAGCGACAATGCTCGAGCCGTCTTCGAGGCTTCCGAGGGTTGCTGTACATTCTCCTATGCTCTTTCATACCGAGGCGCCCAGAAGCTCCTACACCGCCAGAATTCCCGAACCGCATGGGGCGCCTATGATCTGGATGTGAGCGACATGTGCCGTGACGACCCACACTTTAAGTGTCTCTCCGTCTTCCCACAGATCATCAACTCCCATGGCGCAGCTGGACCGATAAATCGCGACAGCGATCTTTCGGTTGTGACGGATACAAATGTCAGGAAGAAGGGCTTTACGCACAACGTGGTCACGAGCGCGAGGCTGAACATCGCAAACCTTCTCCAGGGCAAGGAGCCGGAGCTGCAAAATCCAGAGGATAAACCAAATCTAGAAGGCCCTGTACGATTCTGGGTTGATGAGATGCATGGAGCGGGCGGAGAGCTGGATGTTGTGACTTAGGCGGATGGGTTTTGCTTTGTAAGATGGGTGTTTTTAACTGTTATATTGTTTTTTAAGGCGTTGGGGAACGTTGGTCACGACAAGAGGCAGGGAGATATGGGGCGAGGCGTCCAAAACCGGGGAGACTGTAACAGCCAAGCTGCGGCCGAGTGTGATATCGTTGGCGAATAGTAAAGAAACCTGGAGGGGATATGTGAATAAGGGGAATCACTTCATTGCGTACAGTCACAGTATATACGAGGCACAGATTAGTCGTAAGCATCAATTTCATTGACATCTATAAGCTGAAGTCGCAGACAAAGCCACGAGCATTCATCAAGGCCTCATGGGCTATGAAGTTTTCAAGGCCTCATTGGACCAAGCTGGATCAAGGCCTCATTGGACCAAGATTGTTCCTCAAGGTGACATTGCACTAAGAGCATCGAGGCTGCGTCAAGCCGAGATAAAAGAGTGGACATTGGCATTTCCCAAGTGACTCCAGTTATTCATCAAGGCCTCATGGGCCAAGAAGATTTAAGGTCTCGTTGGACCAAGCTCTGTTCTTATAGTGACGTTACACCAGAACATAAAGGCTGCGCTTAAGCCAGGATAGATTGGTATTAGCACTTTTCGAGGTGATGTTACCCCATAGTGTAGCACGGTGCCACTGTATATGTGTTCATGAGGACAGCTCGACACCGTTCACGGATAGACGCCTATTCGGAGTCGGACATTTCCTCCTCGGTCGATGAGCCCGAGTCATCGCTCGGCTCTTCCTCCTGGACTTTGCCCAGGTATTCGGCCAGGTCTTGCTCCTGGGCTTCGTCCAGCTCTTCGTCTTGGCTTTCGGTTATGCCGTCATCCTGTTCTTCGACCGAGTCTTCTCCGCTGTCTTCGTCATCATCGTTGTTCGAAATGCCCTGCTTCTTCGGCTATCGGAGACTTTGTCGCTTTTTCTTCACTTTTGCGAACCGGCTTGACAGAGGTTTCTGTCACACATCTTTGAATGTTAGCGGCTTCCGGTTTTTGATCGATAGAAGTAGACCCCCTTGGATCGTATACATCAACTTGGTATTCTTTCTTTGCGTCTCCTGCCCAGATTTTCTTGCCTTTGACGATAAAACTATGGAGCGCATTGACGGCTACCTTTTCGACGTGATCGTTCTGGAAGCGGATCAGCATTTGTTCAATTTTGTCTAGTTGATAGATTATATCTTCAAGTCTCAAATCAAAGCCTGCATCCTAAGGCTCCTAATAAGACCCATTCGATCGACGACTTTGATGAAGATGGCAGTGTAGATTTTATTGGGATCGAGAGGCATAATGACTGCTTTATTGCGCTGATAATTCATTCAACAGGAGGTGATTGTAAATTTAGCTTTTGCTTCTTTTAGCGTTGACTCCAAGGGCCCTTGTGCTTATCGCAATCAGGGCAGGTCTCATCCTCGCCAACGTGATAATTTCAATGGGATATTTGACGATGATAAGCATTGGACTCGTGTCTTCGTTATTGCGCCTTTCGATTAATGACTTACAATTCTCGCTAGTCTTCTCTTGATGCTCACGACCAACATTTGAGAACTTTTTGTTTGGTAAATCTTTGTTATCGTCTTCTTTGCTGCTCAATGCAGAGGCTTGTTCTAACACTTGTTGATCGAAGACGAAAGTTATCTACGTTCAAATTGTCAACTTCTCACGAGAGGGTGTTAATAATGCTTGAATGCCTTACTGTGTGTGCTTTGAGATAATAATAGAGGGTGAAAGTAATCTCTTTTTTGCGCACAAGGATTGAAATTGGGTCGCGATGATTGTGGGCTTTTATAACACCAGGAACTCGCTTAACGCTTTAGCGTGATCACCTGATGAGCGCGTCTACTATCGAAAAGTTCGGAACAATCATTCGGCCAAAAGCGATAGCGTCTCATGACGTATGTCATCTCTAAAAGGTTGGCGGCAGCTCCAGTTCACTTGCTCCAATCGGTTCCTTAATGATTCTACTTCATCCATGCTCAGGCGAAATGAAATAGCCTTCGAACCCCTTTTTCTATACCCTGGCAGAATGCCCCGCGAGTGACATCAATAGGCTTTCAAGCGGCTGTTGTACTGAGGAAATAAGTTTCTAATCTCTTCTGCTCCGGCTGAAAACAAGATCTATGAAACCTTTAACATGCTGCATGGCCCAATACCCGCAATATCTTATCATGATGTCTGTTGATGATTTATTATCTCCGTCTGCCCATCAATTCTCGGAAGCATCATAAGTTCTACCCTCAAGCCGTGTGGAGCAAGAAGTCCTCAACGCACGAAACACTTGAATTCGAAAGCCAGTAGCCCAAGGTTGTGTAAAAACAGGTTCCGAGCCAGGAGAGCGGTGGCGGTACCGCTTCGCGATCTACAGCTGCAGCAGCATTGTCATCAAGCGCTGTATCAATCACATAGCACATATAGATTGATGGTATTGGGTAGGATGTAACGGCATGGCTTTTATAGATTTACTAGACCGCTATGTACTGAGAGACCCACTATGGAAAGCCACATTAGACTTTCCTGTCGGAAGGACTGCATTGAGCCTCCCGCTGCTACCACTCGCATTGGATGGTAGAAAGGAAAGCCTCTTTGGACCTCCCTCTCCGGAAAGCTGCAATTGCGCTTCCGTGTGCTTCATCACTTGGATGGGTATTGCCAACATCATTGCCTTGGGCTCCCTTGAGCACGTGTACCTTATGCCTGGGGTTCTACCCCGAGCTGCCGGTCAAGCTCTGTCTTCGTTTGTGCCTCTTCCTGTTCTGCACCGACCCGAAACGCCTCGTCGACTTCCAGGTCGTTTTCTGCCTCCCACGCAATCCGCTCCTTTTCTATCTTGGCCTTCTGTGCCGCCTTCCAAGCCGGTTCGGCGAAGACCTTGTTTGGCAGATTGTGGTCGTGGTCCCAAGCCAACACCAGATCAGTCAGGTTCTTCTGAATCTTCTTGACCTTTGCGTCGATCTTGGGGACTTCGCGCACGATCAGGCCTGCTGGTGGCGGCTTGTTGGAGGGATAGACCTTGAGACGGACGTGGTTCCCGATGGGTTGCCATTCGATGAAGGATGCGCGTGCGCCGTTGAAGTAGGCTTTGGTGTGGAACCAGAGGATCACGTAATTAGCGCTGCCATTTGGTTCTACTTCTTGGTCTCTTACATCGTAGCTCTCCTCATTCAATGCTTCTTGGATGAAACGCTTGGGAAACTTGTTGATGTTGCCGACGTACAGACCGTGGAAAGGCATGCCTGTAGAGTTTTTAGCGTTTTGATTATGAATCTGTAGTGGTTTAGAATCAGTGATACTACTTGGCTTGAAGATGGCTTGTTGCTGTCTTGATGCTGAGATTTCGAGGCGCGGGCGAGGAGGGGAAGAAGTTTGTTGGCAGCTTTAAGCTGGTGGATTAGTTCGAGCACGTGACACATGGTTTATTCTTTTGGCAAAGATTGGTAAATGTTAGACATCACTACGTTCTTTCTTTGCTTTTATGTCAGAGAACACCGAGTTCTACCCAAGCAGTGAGGTGACGAAGGAGATATCATGCGGATTCGTAGGATGCATAATAATCACAATGCACAATTATCTACTGTGAGACTGAACAAGACCAGATGACCCATACCATGAATGTAATTTGTGGGTGCGCCTGATGCTCAGGCGTTGTGCAAATCGTGCTGAACCAGGTCTACATCCCTATACTCAAGAAAAAAAACCGAAAAAGCTACTGCGCTGCAATCAGCCGCTCTTCAAACAATCCTAGTTGACGCTTGCTAGCAAAATCAGTGTGATGTGCCGACTACGGGGTAGAAACCAAGCAAAAGAGAGCTATTGCTGATCAAGGGACTCAGACATATTTGCATCCTCATCAGTGACCGAGATGGTCCTTATGGGATGTGTATTTTCATCATAGTCCAGGTTGATCCCTCTTGAATAAGCAAGATTTTGACACTCTGATGAGTTCATGGGACATGACGCCAAGGGGCCTCGAAGCTGCGCGGGAGGTTTGGTGCCAGAGGACATTAACGCTCCACATGAGTGTGACGCCAAGGGGCATCGAAGCTGCACAGCAGCACAGGAGGTTTGATGCCAGAAGACATTAACGCTCCCGAGGAGTATAACGCCAGAGGCATCGAAGCTGCACAAGGAGCAGTAAGAAAGCCACAGAACCCACGGAAACCCACAATGGTAGACATATAAGGCCGAAGCCCCGGATTGCAGGCTGCAATGAGAAGAAAAAAGAAGGAGAAGAGAAGAAGGTGTCCAGAGCGAGAAGATACTTATGCTCATTCGCCACACCGCCTATTTCCCGATCCGGTTCATTGGTTACTTTACACAGAGCAGTCAGGTTGCCGCGGCTATCTTGGCTGACGCTTGCGCTACCGTCTGCGAATCGGAGTCTGCTCCACCGGCAACTTTGACAAATTGTCTCCACATGTGGAGAATGGGGATGATAAGAAGAGTGGTCCAAAGCAGCAACCCCAGGAGCCGGCGTGGTGGGGAGACATCACAATGTTGGATAAAGTACGATGCCATCATGGGGAACGCGAAGAGAGGCGGAGTAGATGGGTTGAGGAAAGTGCTGATAGCATTGTCAACTGTAAGGAGGTCAAAAGGGATTGTGGGCCGAGTAAGGGAATTTAGGAGATGTCCAATTTTGTTGGTTGTATAGAAGGGCGCTCGGCGGGTGCCCTCATGCTCGAAGCTCAGCGACTACATTCGCCGGCTGTGGATTGCATAACAGAAAGTCCCTCTCTGAGCCTCATATTGGTCTCCAGCGCTTTGGAGCTGGATAAAATTGGGAGCCTGCAGGATAAATCACGGCCTCATGAGAACCTACACCACGGGCCGGAAGGTACCTTGGTATGCAAGTGATGAGAGCCACGTTGTCACTGCACCATGAGATCGTAATTTAAGGGCCATGGATTACAGTCTCCACAGGGCCATCAGCCAGTCTCATCACGTACTGATTGCTCCTCAACGTTGCAGTCTTGCAGTCGTAAGGAAAGGCATCTCTAGTTCCACCTGGGCGTCAAGCGACGACTGGCCCATGAGGTTTGCAAATCTTTGCAATCGTCTTGCCGTTTACTTAATGACGCATTTACGGGTTGCCGATGGACTGGACAGGAGCCACTGCCGAAGGATGATAGTAATTAAGGGTGTCAACCATGTACTCGGAGCACCCAAAGGAGGTCGCTCTTGAAGTACTTATTCCGCTATCGTAGTAATGGCAAGAAGGTGGAGAAGGAAAAAGAGAGTGGCGCTTGGTCAAACGGCCTCTCTCTGTCAAGGTGAAACCACGATAGGGCTGAAAAGAAGACATGTGGGATACAGACTTTAACGGCAGCTGTGACGGCCCCCAACAGAGTCTCGAAAATGACGAAGCTCTTGTCCCAATTGTTTTCTCCATCCCTACCTGCTGACCTCAAGCCTTTGTCCAAACAATCAATCGGGCTACAGATGAAATTCCACCTGGAGCTTGATATTGGTGGCTAAATGAGCAGTGTCCGAACCCGCCATCTTGCTGTGCGTAGCAGTTCATCTGTAAGAGCAATTGAAGTGCCTTGTTGTGAAGTTCTGCAGGATTGTTGTGAAAGGATGCCCAAGAAGCACAAATACACTTAAGTAGAAGTAGTAGTACTTAGCAGGCAGCTGGCAGCCTCGGGACTTTGTGCGGCCCCGACTTCCCTCCGGTAATTCCCACCTATTGCCGGGTGGATGTCGTCTTCCATGTGATTGTTGACCTGGAGACCTCTTGAGGAAATACTCCAATTATGCTCCATGGGAACAGCGTGGGGACGAGGAGAGAGTCTGGAATCAATTGAGGCCTGAATTCGAGAGACTCCGCGTCTCGTAGCAGGGCTTGCGTGTATCGCATGCTCTGGCAAGGTGCATCTGTCAGTGGTTCGCGATCGCCTTGAAACAGCGTTTTAATGGATTATTGAGACGTAGTCGGCCAGCTGAAACCCATAAGCAAAGAGGGTAAATGTCGAATCATGATGCCGTTCATCGGGAACGCCCAGTATGAGAGATTTGATATGGGAGAGGTATCGATAGTACTTTAGGGCCTGTCAGGGGAGAATTAGAACCCATGGATGCCAGCGCATGAGGTAGGTTGTCGGAGCGTATGTGCATTGCAAAATGGAAATCAAGTAGAGAATCGCTAGACAGCTTAGGTCGACAACAACAATCTGCTGGAGCCTGTACTATACAATCCTAGCCTCATTAAAGTCAATTTTTAGGATTAGGTATGGATATCCACCTTAAGGTGACAAGCCTGGCCGTTCTGAATGCTCCTAGTATGTACAAGACCAACAAAACCGACGACAGAGATTCGGGTCCGGCCTCGCTTCTTACAGCAGAGCAACAGCCGCAAGAGCTGCGCCAGCCGCGCCAAGATGTGAGCCGAGGAGGTGAGCTGCGGCGCCGGTGCTTTGTGTGGCAGCCGAGGATGTGCTGCTCATGCTGGAGGAGGTAGGGGTGGAGGTAGATGCTGGGAATCTGTCAGCTGTTGTGATAGTGTCCTGGAAGTAGCCGTTGAAGGAGATAGCCTGTTCAAGACTCATGTTCCGCAGATGAAGGAAGCACAACTTACAACCGCTTTGCTTTGAGGCAGTTCCGGCCGTGCCCGTGGTAGACGCTGTCCCGCTCATAGACATCGTGCCAGTAGTGCTGGCCCCAGTTGCTGCACCAGTCGAAGAAGCGCACGGCGGAAGTGTCGATGCTAGTGTAACACCGCCGCTATATCCTTGACCATCAGCGTCCATATTCTAAACTCTAGGCGCCCCCCGTGTTGACGGGCAATCTTGAGAGCTCCCCAAGCAGCTGAGCAGAAGGATCGTAAAACGTACGCCGCACAGATCTGCCGCGCGCCACTGATAACCGCTGTATATCTATGTCAGCCTCCGACCACCATTCCTTGATATTGTCTGATATCTGGGAGACATACACTGGACGTCCGAAGCTGGGCACTTGTCTTTGATACAGCAACTAATTCCCTCGAGCCAGGAATTGGCGGTGCAGATGCATTGCACGAGAGGGAGACTACTGCCGCCGTTAGTGCATTGCTGAGGGAGGGTGCTGGCACATTGCTTCGCGCAGGGTGGGAGTGCGTCGAGAGACTGAGCTGCGGCGAGGGACAGGAGGGCGGCGAGGGATAGGAGGGAGAGCTTCATTTCGCTGGTTGGAAGTGAAAGTGAGATCAGACGATTCTGCTTGAGGTTGGAGGGTGCCTAAGCTACCGAAGGAGGATAATTCTTGGGCGATGGTGCTACTGTAAGGAAAGAAGTGAATATCAAGGAAAGAGCGCGATCAGGATAGGGGATCTACATTCGTACATTCGTCAATGCCAAGAAGTGCCAAGAGAGAGTCTTCACGCTACTGTACGAATATCGCTTACCCGAACGGGACGAAATCGACTATCCGATCTTGAAGATCTCAATCTGCTTAGCTGCTTTGGAACGAGTAACAACGAATAGTCATGGTTAATATGTGATTTCCTCGTTCATCATGATAACAGAACAATCTCGTCATACCATCTCACGTCCGGACAGTGGTCGGCGAGTGGTTCGCACAGGAACACATGAGGGAGCTTTTTATCACGGAGAGAGAGAAGGGGCTATTGGAAGAATGGAAAGTTGAGGACTGCCGTTCCTAGGGACGTCTAATATGGTATCTGTGCTATCGTTGATGTCAAATTCGAAGACATCCTCCGTGCTAGCTGTGCTTTTGAAGGTGGAGGAGACAACATAACAAGCATCGTTGCGGGCTATTGATACCAAACCCGTCATTGTAGCCAACCACTTGCCTTCATGAACACCCCGTTCATTGTCCTGCTCCTTGATTTGGACTGGCCTAGGCCTATTCACCATCTGTGCCCATCTCTTCGAAGATCACCAGTGCACATTCGTAGCTGTTTGAGGGCATAGATAGTTCGAACTCGCCTGTTGCTCGAACAAGCAAACATTCGATGATTCCTGATATGCGCTGGGCTTGTCGCTGTGATATTCATAGATCACTCCCAGGTCTATCGATTCATTTCGACGCGAAGTTCAGCTTCCTCGCCACTTTGTCGCCACGGCTGTCCTCGATCTCGCCTCCTCTGCGTTTGAGATCTTCTCCCATCTTTTCGGTGCCTCCGCTTTTCGTTGGTAGTTCCTCTTTCGGAGTCGGCCTTGGATCACTCGACCACCATTTGTGTTGTAGGACCTGCCTGGAAGTACTTCGTTTCCGTGGATCGAGGGTCAACATTGACATGAGCAGATCAACCCCTAGAGGACCAGCTGTAGCAAAGGTGCTCATGTAGAAGTCCCTGCCACGCACGGGAACCAGGTTGGTCTTATCGAATTTGACATACCCATCAAACTTGGAGACTCCCGGCCAATTCTCCTCATTGGGAGTTCCAATTGCTTGGCATATTAGCTCTACTTGATGTAGATCCGTGTTTCCCGCAACGAACGGAACCCGCAGAATGAGCTCGGCAAATACCATGCCCATCGACCAGACGTCGACAACCCCGGAATAAGATCTGGCACCGAAGAGAAGCTCTGGTGGGCGATACCACCGGGTGATGACATTCGCAGTCATACCTCTGTATGGGTCTGCAAACGCCCGTGCAAGACCAAAATCCGCAAGCTTGACCTCTCCATCTGCCGCAATGAGCAAGTTATTTGGCTTGATATCTCGGTGGAGGACGAAGTTCTCATGACAGAACCATACTCCACGTCCGAGCATGCCCATCCAAGCCTTGATCTCTGCTGTGCCGTAGCTGATGCCGTTCATGTCCCTGATGAGCATTTCGAGGTCCCCACGAGGAAGATACTCGAGTACTAGGTTGAGATTTTGGTTTCTGGACGAGAATACTGCATGCAGTGCTATAATATTGGGATGCGAGAGTTCTTGGAGATATTTGACTTCTCTGATAGCGTCCATAGCCAGACCATCGCGATACTCGGTATTGACTTTAATCTTCTTGATGGCAACCTTCGACCGCTCATCGGCCCTAAGATGGCCGATGTAGACAATTGCATACGTTCCTTCTCCGATCTTCTTATCTATACGCCGTGAGAAATACACTTACTTCAAAGCTCTATCCTTTGGCACACCTTTGACGTACTTCTTCCTGGTCTCGGCATTCAATTCCTCGGCAAGCTCTGCTCCTTTCTGTTTAGCCGGCTCGGATTTCTTGCCACCAGCTTTCGATATGCTTGTTCTGACAGCTAGGGATTTTGCTTTGACAGCAGTCAACTTTGTGCTGGCGGTATCATTCTGAGGTATGAGAGGAGAGACTGCCATGGTTCCCAACCTATCTGAAATTGTTGAAACTCGCTTAAGAACAACAAAAATAATGGGGCCTCAAAGATCAGGGCCTACCTAATGCGCTACATTATTGAATCTTTTGGTGGAGTGATTCGGGGAATCAAAAAGCTGCGATGTTGCCCTGATGCCAAGCGCCAAGAAGTGAAAGATCGGCTTACTTTAGCAATCCAAGTAACGGTCTTTTCAGACATGATCCATACCCACCAGCATCCATTCGAGACGTCGATTTAGCAGCTCGTCTTCTCTTTCAGAGCAGTCCCGACGACGTGGGTTATCTTGTGCCATGATCGTTCGACACTCAAACGCGATCTCTCTACCATCCTTCCTCCTCCCCTCCCTCTCCAGACCTCTTCCACCCATCCACCACCACCTCCCTCCCCTGCTCAAACCTCACCCCCCAACCCGCTTCCTCCACCGCAAGTCCCAAATCGCCGCTTCCCATATCCCACCACCCACGCCCTTCGTCCCCGACGCCCGCACCTTCCTCTCCCTCATCGGGCGCAACCTCTCCCAGCACGCGGCCAAGATCCCCACCTGGACGGACCTCTTCTCCTACACCTCGCAGCAGCTGCGCGAAGCCGGCGTCGAGCCCGCGAGAACAAGACGGTACCTGCTGTGGTGGAGGGATCGGTTCCGCAAGGGGATTCATGGGGTGGGTGGGGACTTGAATTTTGTGAGTCGGGAGGGGGAGAAGACGGCGGTGTTGAAGATGGTGGAGGTGCCGCTGGAGGAGAGGGACGTGGTGGGGAAGGGGGGGCTGCCGAGGGTGAAGAGGATGGTTGTTAATGTGCCTGCGCTGGAGGGTGTGGAGAAGGGGGTTGGAGGAGAGGGGTTGAGGGTGGTGGAGGGGATGAAGGTGAGGGGGGCGAGGACGATTGTGGGGCCGTTTGTGCAGTATGTGAAGGGGACAGGGGGGAGTGTGGCAGTGATTAAAGCGCAGGAGGGGATGTGGGAGGAGAGGAGGGGGGTCAAGGTTGATGGGGGAGAGCGGAGGAAGAAGATGGTGAGGAGGAATAGGCTCTTGGCTGAGAGGAAAGCGGAGAGGAAGTAGGAAGATGTTCGGCTCACTGCTCGAGCGAGTGTCTTATCTTGCTTGTGTTCAAGTAATGGGGGATGTAAGAGCAAAATCGAAGCGTTAACATTTCGGCATTTCACATGATTCGAGGTGCTATGTCGATTTCCTATATTGACAGCAATAAAGACGATGGAGTCGGACTATCAATGCGTCCATCTTCAATGACTTTCCTACAGGAGGACGATACCACCTGGTAATATATCCAGATTGGTGACGAAAGCAAGTTAGCGATCGCTAGCAACATCGCAACATGCCATCATATGAATACACATAAATTATCCTGCGCAACAGATCAAGCCTAACCCGTGTCTTACGTCTCAGTCCGTAAACACTTTCGCTCAAACGCTGGCAAAAATGAACATATGCATAATATCCGTAGCTCAGCTCGCTCCAGCAGACGCCCTTTTCTCAGCAATCCATTTGATGAAGAAGCCAACGTCGTTCACAATAGCACCAGGTACACCCAGCTTCTGCACCGCCATGGGTAAATTCCCTTTCGCGTCGCTGGCCGTTGCCATCATCCATTCAACGTCTCCTGACGGAGTGATCTTGCATCGTTCAATGCTCGTATAGACTCTAAAACACGTCACTCACTGCCACGAACGCCATGAATCGATAGCAGGAACAAGGGAAGAATACTCACCCAAAGACCGGCTTTTTGCGCTTGACCGCGCTATCACCCTGCTTTTCATTCACCCCGTTGCTGTAGAACGATACCGAGAGTGCCTTCAGATTGATCGGCACTTGCACCACAACGAATCCGTCCTGACCCGTCAGTGCATGTACGACCAGAACCGGGAAAACGCGTGGAGCGAGGGGAAACGGCAGCTTGTGGCACATCTCGTAGACTGTACTGAACCATGAGCTCAGAATCATCCTATTGACGAGCAGGATTGCTAGCATCCAACACATACCGGACATGCTCACGTCCTGAAACCCCTCCACCCCGCCTCCCAAGCCTTGAATCTCCGCGCCCCAATCCAGCACTTTATACGTATCAAACACATCCGGCGTATACTCCATTTCATGTTGACTATGGTCCCTCCTCAGCCCTTCCTCAAACTCCCTCCATTCTGCCGTGCCTCTCTCCCTCCTGTTCAGATGTGTACTCTTCCGCGCAAACCAGGCCTCGCCATAGCTCTGCCGTGCCCGGCTAGATTTCCGTGGTACATTCGCTTCTGTGAATGGTATCTTGCTAATCTCCTCTGCGCTGATCATGCGCTGGGAAATATCTATGGGGGCGGTCGCGGGCGGGTTGGATTTTGTGGATTTGGGACGGAAGGTTACGGGCAAGGTATCGTCGACAAAGGTGGTGGCTTCGGTGAGTAGGGCAATGAGGAAAGGAGCGAGGAGAGGCCGGCCATCGGGGTCAAGGGTGGTAGAGGTGCTTGACAAGGGTTCGTCAGAGGACGAAGAGGATGGAGGGTGTTTGCTGTGGGGAGAGGAGGCCAGGTAGCTTTCGATCAGAGGGTGACTGGGGACCTCATTCAGTTTCAGCGGAATCAGTCGGACCAGATGTCCTAGTGCCATAATTTGAGATGGTCGAGTAGTGAGTAGTCAGTTTTAGATGTATGGGTGTAAAGGAGAGGACGACGGCACAATTAGATAGCGATCTTACGGGGTACAAGGTAGGGAGAGAGTACATGATGACACAGGACGCAAGGTCGGAACAATAGAATGCGTGAAAGAGGGTATTCAATCATGTCCAAGAGAAGCTGGTGGGGAAGGAGAGTGTTGATGGCCAACCGAAACCCTTATCTTGCCTTGTACCTTGTGCTAACAGGATCGGTCGATCATTGTACGTTGGGTACATGATCTTCTGATCGTGGACGGAAAAGCGCACAGACACATTGCAGGCTCAACGGGTGCATGTTCGGATTGAAGGTTTTATGATTGAGGAGAGAAGAGAGATGGGAGGACAACGGCACATTGGCGCAATTGACAGAGTTCCTTTGGCCAGAGCGCTACGAGTACATCTAAGTAACACCTGATCACACCAATAGCGGTGATGGTAGCTTGTAAAACTCCGACACCCACGATTCGATACAGTTCAGCACCACGGAGAATTCCAATCATCGGATCTTTATCTGACGACTGTTCTGCGCCCGATCCATTTTCTCATCCATGCCGTCAAGTAGAAACCAGTAGAAACCGTCGAACGGGGACTTCCATACTCTGAGTTGCTCAGGACCTTGGAGCGGGGAAACCTTGAAAGGCATATATACTCATTGACTCTTTAACCACAATCACGAGATGAGTGTGGCCTTAGTATCAAGTCAACAGTGTCCCAATATTTGCACTCGCTTATGCTCCGTATTGATATGGATGAAAGCACGCATCAGAGGCCAGCGATAACTATGTTCATGTTCTGGTCCACGTAGTAGCCAGCTTCATGGGCCATGAAAGACGAAGCCGCTGTGTCTCCGGGAGTGCGTTATATAAACCCGGGCCCTGTCTTGACAACTGGTCGTGCTCGACTTTAACCAGACAAGATCCGCGAGCGTCGACACTGCAACCTAAATATACTCTCCATTGCAATGGACAAGGTATGATGTTACTATGATCCGCACATCAATCGTTAAGGTCAATGAAGCATCTTGCAATCCTCACACGGCGGCCCGTTTCGTCACCACGCTCTTCACGAGGCCAAAGCGTAATTCGTGCTCCTCCGCAAAGCCATCAGAGGTTTCTTGTTGCTTTCCAGGAAACCAGTGTTCTTCCGGCCAAAGACTTGATGCTCAATGTGATAGTGTAAAGCAGATGAAGGCCGTCAGACAGCTTAAATGTATAGCCGGCGTATGAACCATGATGATAGCACGTTAAAAACCACGTTGCAATTTGCTATCTCACTTTCGTAGTCCAGTTCATCTTCCACTACGCCGCGTTGTCGGTCTAACGAGAAGACATACAGGAGTCACTCCTTCTTGGAGTCACTCTTCCTTTGATTGCTCATTGGATCAAACTCCGGTGCAGCCTCCTTATCGACACTGGCCAGGAGTGATTCAATCTTGCGCTCCAAAGCGGTGAGCTGGTTCTCCATCGCCGCTGCAGTCCTTTCGCCCCTAGGGAAACAGCCAGAGTGTCAGTATACGGACCATTCTCGGCCGACGCAAGGGATGGGTTAGCAGACTTGGCTAGTTCTTGGAAAGCTTGAGCGAAGTCAGCGTCGCTGTGTGTTGGATCCGACCGCGGAGTGGACATGGTGACGGTATGATGTGATGATATCTGGAAACTGAGAGGCGGCCCCGAAGAGATTTCGTTTCGTCGAATAGGATTTAGCGCAAGACCATGGCTGTCTTCTTTTCTGCTAAGGTAGTACTTCTACCGAGTATCAGACGTTGTTAGGCCTAAATTGGCCTAATGCCAATTTACCTGTTGGTAGACCCAATTTGGCCTAGTTCCAAACTGCTTGTTTTGGCACTTTTCGTAGTTGCAGAACTTAGAAATATCACCTTTCTGCCCCTCTACGAATTCTACTGTTTTCTGTCCACCTACCATATTTGGGTTGCAACGTTCAAAGCGTCGAAGCCGTTCTCCTGTTTAGTGCCGATGCGCCGTGTTGCGCTGAGATGCCAGTCAGCCAATCGCCATGCAGAGCGTGGACCCTGGAATTGGCCCATGGCGGGGTATGCCAGATGTAGGGTCCACCATCAATTGTGTGGAATGGCACTCTGCAATGTCGGAGCCAAGCTCCGACACGGTAAATCGAGATCCGGGGCCAGAACATGGCCCGAAAGCCACAGGCATGAGGCAAAGAGCGTTCCTCGGGTCGGCTCTCTTGTCGAAGATCCCCTAACCTGCCATGCATTTCCGTATTCCCACCCTCCAACGCATTCTACTTTACCCATCATCATACGGTCACATCTGGCTCTGACCTTCTAGAACCTCAACACCTGCGGCAAGCTTCATCAATGCTAGTTCCTTGGCCAGGTTTATGATACCGCTTTCACAGCTGCCATTCATCCCTTCCGCGCTGCCCAACCGAAGGCCCTGCGCATGTATCAGATACACCTAGTGAAAGCTCGCTGGAACACCGCTACTGCACAGAGGATTGACGTCATTGATCGGAAGACCAAAGCGTTCCAAAGGGAGCTTCTACGTACCGACGATCAAGCTGGAACCTTGAACGACATAAAGCCTATTCACTCGAGGACGGTGTCGAATGGGTCAGCAACGAAGATATATCTTCGTTGACCACCCAGTAAGACCACCAATTCCCAGCGACGGTCGCTTTCGTGGCCCCTTTTCTGTGGGTTCCCTGGTCGCGTACATGGGTGAGCTGGGCCTGGTCCTGTATCGGCTGGATCTCCAGCAGTACCTCGACAAATTTGTATCCGAGGGCTTTGACACTTGGGAGACCCTATCAGACATCACCGAAGCCGACCTGTATGGTCCTCCCTGGCTTCTGCGCGTTTCTTTCTGACACATGCAAAGCAACGAGCTGGATGTGAAACTGGGCCATCGGAGGGTCGGTGATCCTTTCCTCTGCCAGAACTGCATGAATCATAGGAATGATATGAGGGAACAAGAGCTGAAATCGAGGTAGAAACTGCAAAGAGAGATCGCCATATCGCGGGGCTTGGGCCTACAGCAAAATCCGATCTCTGCGTCGAAGCCACCGGATAAAGACGGCAATCTTGGGGACGATGAGCGTGTAGACAGTGGCAGACCTGGAGCCCGTCGAGGGGCTGAGGCTCCAGGGGGTAAAAGGAAATACCGTCGTCATCCAAAGGTAAAGGTCCACTGCTGTCCGGCATCGTTGTATACCGTCAAGCAACGGGGACAACCTTGCGCGCACAATATTTCGCTCAGAGGATGAACGAAGTTAGTTCAGAAACGCTGATTGAGGTGTCGTTGAATTTAGCCGGATGAGAACGCGCCTGATAGAGCGCCATCCGCCTACGTCATCTTCTCCAACAGTTCGTTCGTCCGGATGTGAAGTCCGATATTGTTTGACGCAACTAACCTAGCGCCACCAGGAATACGCGAAGACCTCAAACCCGAATGCCTCTCCTTCACCGACATCGCCAAGCGGGTCGGCGAACAATGGCAAGTGCTTCCCGTGCACATCAAGGCTCCATACGAAACTCAAGCTTCCACCGCCAAAGACAAGTATCGCGCCGATCTGGAGGCATACAAGGCAACCAAAGAGTACCGGCAGTATAACGACTACTTGACCGACTTCAAGCTCAAGCATAACGTCACTCATCCTGTTGGTAATCACTTCCGCTCCGAGGAGGCTCTGTTCCTTCATTTGCAGCTTCACTGACTAATCGCAGCAGACGAAAAGAGGCCAAGGCTCGACAAGGAAGCCAGCACCCACAGTAGCCCCGGCGCAGGCAGTCAGGATGAGGGCAATGAACTCAGGCCCACAAACATGGCCTTGGGTCCACGTAGGGCCAATTCCTTCGGCTCAATGGCCACTCACTCGTCGGTCAGCGGCCATACTTCGCCTACTGCTTCAAACCTTCCCAAGGCTCTCCCGTCCATCTTCTCGGGGCCCTCTCAGTTCAAATCGTATTCACCACTCTCGGGCTCACCTCCAACTTTCTTCGCACGACACCTATCTAATGCCTTACAATCACGTAAACCATCCCAGCTCCACGTCCCCATTGACAGCTCTTTTCCCGATCTCAACACTGCCCGTATCTCGCCGCTTGAGAACAAAGAACTACGATTGTCGTCAAGTCATCTCGTTGGCCAGCTGCAAGATCACGAAATGGGAGGGGCCCGAGGAGGCGGCAGCCCACTGACGACGATGTGCAATGTTCACCGCGACTCGACAAAATCATCAAATTCCTCCCCAACCTCATCGGCTGTATCCAGCAACGTGGCTGCTACCCCCTCAAGTCACACATCCTTGGCGGTGGACCAGCGGGCGCAGATAACATTGCCGCCCCTCTCTATACTTGGTCTGAAAGTCCGGGATAATGTGGACCTGTTCCCAGCCGGCAAATCGCCGCCTGCTCAGCCGCTGTCCAATCTGAACCCAAATTTCAATCCGTCCGCCAATCCGGGTAAGTTACTCTGCTCTCGATCTCCAAATTTCGCTTTAGTGGCGGCGACTATTATCGCACTCTCTGTCTTCTACTAGTATGCGTCATACACTCGTCCGCTGTTCCACACTCATTCACCATCATTTTACACCAGCTGATCCTCGTACCGATGGTAGTATCTACAGGCAGTATGCCAGCAGTTTCGATGTCTATAAATCAACCCGTCAACCCTCTCTATCGGAACAGTCGATCCAACAGCCAGTCCCGACCATTGGACCTTGATACTACGCAACCGAGTATCCAAGGAGATGCTGCGCACGTCGATACTCGACCCTCTAGCACTTCTCAACCACGGACTGTCGAATCTAACAAACCGAGTTTTAAGGGAGAATATGGCGCGAGCACATTCCATCCAAAACCAATGTTCAAACGCCGGTACGATGCGCATACTAAAGGCGAAGACGATATGAACGCAATTCCTACGGATCCACTCAGCGTGCTAGCCTATGCAGGGCGCATGGTTGACAGAGAGAGCAGAGGAGCGCGTCAAGATGGGACGGAAAGTTCGAGCACTTCCCAGGGTGATGGGAGTGAACGCAGAAGCAGGGCCAAAGTGGCCGCAAAGGGAGGTGGAAGCAGAGGGCAGTAGGGGCTGGGGCGGGATTGATAATTCGATACGAAGGATGAAGCTATGGCTGAGACTGGAATTCAGCGCCTTGCGCTTTGCATTGCTTTTGGCATGGGAGTCTATGAGAGCTAGAAAACTGATGTTGTGGCGCTTCATATGTCGGACCATACATCAACGAGCGATTCCCAAACTCTAGGGATTGGTGGGTATAGCTGAACATGTTCTGTAAAGTATGGTTGAGATGGAAAAGTGATGACGTTGGATTCAGACTTGCCGGTCCATAAGACAGTGCGTGCTCGACCGACTTTAGCCCACTGATAGTCTTGACGACGCGGTTGTATCATGCCTCCTTCCCATACTCGCCCTTATCGTCGTCCTTCTCTCTCTCCTTCTCCGTCTCCTTCTCCTCCTTCTCCTCCTCCTCTCCTTCTTCTCCTTCTTCTTCTTCTTCTCCCCCTCGTCCTCGTTCTTCTTCTCTATCTTCTTCTCATTCTTCTTCTCCACCTTCTTCTCTTCCTTCTCCTTCCCTTCTTCCTCATTCTTATCTTCGTACTCGCTTCTCGTCCTTCTCCTCCACCTTCTCCTCTTCCTTCTCCTTCCCTTCTTCCTCATCCTCATCTTCGTACTCGCTCCTCATAATAAGGGCACTCGGTAAACTCTCAACATCAACATCCGGCGGCCCCGCCATCACAGGAACAAGGCCATCCTTAGCCCAAGCCTCCCCAGTCGGAGGATTACCCGGCTCCCACCAGAGCCTCAGTGCCGACAGGTCCGGTCTTTGCAAGAGCGTGTCTATTGGAAGGGAGCTGAAAGGACACCAACCCCTGTCCTTTGCTGTTTTGCTCTCCCTTTTGGCCTTGCGCAACAATTCAGCCAGATAGTAGACTCTGATTCCTTTTTCATCGAGGCCCAGTACGAAGGGCGGGCGAGTAAGGCCGGACGGAAATTTCAGAGGCGGGGATGGTTGCTGGTCTTCGTCGTTTGAATTTTCGTCCTGCGACAGCTTCTCGGGTTCTTGTGCTAGCTGAGCATCGGACGTCGCCTCCGAAGCGCTTCTCTGGCGTCGAGGAACTTCGCCGCTTTGAGGGCTCAAGCTTCCATTGTCTATCGAGCCCTCCCGCAGTTCGTCTTCGTCTTCGAAGCCTTCGGGGTCTATTACTTGCCTATCCATAACTGTCGCCAAAAGGTTTACCACTTCCTCGTGTTCCTCAAAGGCGGCGATGTCAAGAGCCGTCATGTTGACGAAATGATTGCAAAAAGCAAAGTCGGCACCATTATCCAGAAGGACTTTGACACTCTCAATGTCTCCCAAGGCCGCTGCAATCCAAAGAGGACTCTCTGCCCACCCAGACATTTTCTCCCCACTCTCTACCTCTTGACCAGGGCAGAGGCAAAGCTTACTTATGCCCCATATGCTGCGCAGACTTTCAGCAAGGCAACTGGTAACAGGCCGCAGGTGAAGCCAGAGTGGTACTTGGTTACCGAAGAACTCCGTGTGATCGACATTTGCGCCATTCTCCACAAGCAGCTTCGCCATTCGCGTGTGTCCTCGCCTCAGGGCCTCCGTCAGTGGAGATGCTTTGTTGACGTCCGCTCCATACTCAAGAAGGTGACGGACGGTGGACTCGTGGCCTTTCACCGTCGCTGCCCGGCAAGCAAGAGCCTGTCCCTGGGTCAAATCTCTTGGCATCAGCGCCTGCTTCTAGGAGCAGCCGTACAGTCTCGTCGCTGTCAGCTCCCCAACTCATGCAAGCCTGCGTGAGTGGGGTACAGCCCCTCATATCAGTCTTGTCAACAAATGCGCCTTTACTGAGTAAAGACCGAACGATGTCTTTATGCTCATGGTCGCAAGCTTCAAATAGCGCTGTACGGCCATCTGTCCCATTCCTTGCGTTCACCATTGCTCCGCGATCAAGTAGAACATCGACCACTTCGGTGTTCCCACAAGATGCAGCCTCGAACAAGGCAGTTTTTCTGCCTTGTGCCTTCGCGCGCCGATCAGAAACATCGATAGGCGGACTGACGAAAGGACCGTAGGTCACTTCGTAGGCATCATTCTCGTCTGGCCCAATATCTTGCAAGTCCTCCAAAGTCGTGTACAATCCTTCTCATACGACCGCACCCTCGTTTAGTAGGAGCTCTACAGCACTAGGATTGCCGTTATGTGCGGCGGCTGACAACGCAGAACCACCTTCGCTTCCTCCGTAGATGTTGGGGTCTGCATCATGCTTCAACAACAGCTCTACGATATCCAGTTGACCGATCCAAGCAGCTGCTTGTAGCGGGGTATGCAATCTACCCCCCCTTGCGTTGAGAAACCCCTGGCTGTGAGAAGTCGTCAAATCACGAACAGTCTCCTGACCTTCTGTCTCGGTGGCATCGTCCGCTGCCCATTGTTGGCTTTTGCCTTCGTTCAAGTCTATGAACGAGCGCACAAGTCCTTCAAGTCGCGTGAGCACGGCGTAGTAGAGCGGTGAGCCTGGAAGCTCAGGAGTGTGTGCGCGATTCAAAATCTCGTCCTCCAAATTATGAAGGTCTATCCAATTTTGCATCTTTCCTTTTGACGACAGGAGATCAATTGCCGAATGAGGGACACTGCCACAACTCTTCACTGGATGCTTGGCCCAGTACTTCGCAGCATACTCTGCCAGTGGCAAATCATTCGAAAATCCTTTCGAGTCTGTATGAGAGGCGTTGTCATACAACAAAAGGCAAGTGAGACTTGTCTGTCCAATCTTGGCATGGGAGAGCGTTTCATCAATACTGAAGCACGGTGCGAAACCTGTTCGTATGCGATCGGAGACCAGATATTCTTTGACCGAGAAGTGCGCCAATCGCACCATTCGCTTCGTTCGTCGATGGGGGCTCGACGTCTTCATCGTCTGCATCAGCATCGTCTTTGTTCGCATCGACGCAGGTGACAAGGCTAGAACAGATCTCCAAAACGTCTTCCGGATCTGGGGCTCGCTTGGTGAAGTCGAAACCCTGGACTTCGTTTACGTCAACAGCGATGAGTTCAGCGACTTCTTCCAGAGAAAGAGGCCTCAAGGAGCAGGTCAACCATTGCAAGATTTGAAGAACTTCGGGTTGGTAGAGTGGGTCAATCTTGCACAATATCCGATCGTAGGTTTCATCAAGCGTTGTTGGAAGAGAATCCAATGCTTCACGAAGCTTGCTGATATTGATGCAACTGCTCAATGCGTCAATTTGACAAGCAGCCCAACGGAACCTAAATCGGAAGTAAGTAATCAATGTACTAGTACACTTATACGAGGACAATGCTTACATTCCTTTGGACTTCTCCATAAGCTTGCTCTCTATCTCTTCTTGCACTCTTGGTTGCTTTTGCCAACGTCTAAACCTTCTATCATGTAGGAGCCTTTCGTGTATATACAGGCGAATATCAGCATCGACTCTCTCGTTTTGAATAGAGACTTGACTTTGGTTCGGAAGGTTGTCATAAAAGAAGTTATCGAATTCTTTCAATTTGCGACTTGTTATAATCATGCTTAGTTTGTTAGCCTTCCTTCCAATAGTTGATTTCAGAAACATTAGTAGCTTCTGTTGACTTTCGCACTCATCTAGAGCGTCTAAGACTACAAATGTTCTCTCGTTGAAGTCTACAAGAGCTTCGAATACTCTTTCGAGATCATTATTTTGGGGCGATTGTGTTCCCTCTTGACAAGCCTTGTATAGAGAGACTATGGACTTGGGTATGGATTCAAAGCTTGATAAGAGCTGTAGCACAAGCGAACGAAGCATGTTGTCAACGTGTTGTTTCGAGCTGTCATTGAAGTCAAAGTAGAAGTAGACAATAGCACAATTCGAGGTCTCCTGCGATAATTTCTGGATTACGGTAGAGCTTAGAACCGTTTTCCCTAGCTTACAGTCAGCCTTCTCAACACATAAGGCTATGTCTGACGAAATAAGGGTGGTAGATGTCTGAGACGTACCGCAGCCGGGGATGCCATGGAGCCAAAGAAAAGAGGCTTGAGCTGCCTTCCAGTCTTGGAATGGGCGAGTCTCGAAGAGCCAGAGCCCAGTATTAGCATGTCTCTTCTTCAACGCTGCATTAAAATTCGTAGAAACATCAGGCGCCGCTAGCCAATGTACTATCTTGCAATATAGCTCGTCTATGTGCTTTCGATCAGCCTACAATTCCCTTCGGCGGCAAGCAAAAGGCCTGGGTACCATTATGTAATGACTTCATTGACGTTCTCAAAGACTCCTGCCCTTGCTGAAGCTGACTCAATCTGGCCCTAAATCGACAATCAGATGGCAAGTTTTGAGAACGTAGAGTTTACCTACGATTGGTCCACAGTCAACGCCAGCTCCAGGTCCTTTTTGAGTCTATCGATCTTTTCAAGAATCTTCTTGGTGTCACTCTCTTTGAGCGGCCAGGTCAATGATTGCATCAGAGCTTTACGTCTCGATCCATTTTGACCTGCTCAATCTGGCAGACGTAGCTTCTCGTGAAGAAGCTTCAACTCCTTTGCGATGAGACCGTCTTCACAATCGCAAAGTGCTGCGACTTCCTTGAGTTCGATCGCAGGGGCTGTATTGGGATTTTCTGAACGAGCTAGTAATTGCTCAAGTGACTCGAGAATGTTGCGAAGACTCTTAATCTCGTCCAGCAACCCTGAGATGGCCCGCGTCGCGCCTTTGACGGTGCTAGCATAGTCGAAACAGAGATGGATCACTCCGTTAGCAGCTTGTATTAGAGTTATAACGCTCACAGAGATGCTCAGAGGATCCATGATAACCTATCTCGCACTAGCACGTTGATGAGTCTGGAGGAAAATTGACGAGTCACGGATGACTTCGTCACCACTCTCTCATACCGAAGGATAGCCTCGGCCTTCTCCATGGAATTGCATGCTCAGGCTCTTTCGTCGAAAACTTGATATGAGTGATGAAAAGACGATGATTTGGTATTAAAGATTGATGGTAGGAGTTGAGAGGCTCGGTCGCTGTTCACTTTGTAGTGGAGGGTTGGGGAGTGCGGCTGAAGTGCACTTATCTAAGGGCGGGACCTGCAGCTCTATGCATCAAGCAGTGTCCGCAGTGATCCAACGATCTTCTCTAGACTAGACACCACACAGAGGTGATGTAGCAACATACTGTGCCCACAGAACTATGTCAGCCAGCGCCCGGGTTGATCGTATCGACAGAACCCTACCTTGTTATCTGCGCTGCCGTTGCAAACAAGCGGCAGAAAGATAATGACCGAGTATCACTTTGATTCTGATGTTTCTAGAGTCTTGCTTTCTCGCGCTGATGGTTTCGATCAGCGTTCCAATGGCTCTTTCTGGCACGGAGTAGGACCAATCGTGTCCACATTCGAGAGGGAGGGCCGCAGATCAGATGCGATCCTCCGGCCAGGAGTACATCGTGCGATCGTACTGGTGCGGATCCATGCTCTGATTTGGGCTGATTAACACCCGGACGAGACGATGGTATGGTGGGCGACATCGCCGCTGCTCACTTAGCTACCTCGCTAAAGCGGCACCCCTGGTGGCCCCCGAGCGAGCTTCGACTGAGATACTGAGCTGGGTCCGGGGGGCAGATTTTGGTTGCCTAAAGCTGCCAAGGCGAAGTGTACTCCGTATTGTGCTGGAAAATCCTCGTCGCACCTTATGAAGCAGCACTGCTTCCATTCTTTAATATCGACAATGTTGGACAGACGGTATTTGTCTCATTCTTACTCGGCAAAGTCTGCGTCCGTGTCCTCCAGTATTCCCACATCTGAGAAGCATCCACCGTCCCTTTCGCCGCAATGCCTCTCCAAGTCTCCGCCGCCCACTCTTCCCGTATCACAAAAAGAAGAGGCCACAATCCCCTTCTCAAACGTTCCGCCTCCTCGCCTTTTGCCTCTCTAAGCCGACGGAAGCCCGTGCAGCGCTCGCGCTCAATACCTGAGCATCTCGCTTCAGACCACGAAGACCTCTTCGGTGACCGGCTGGAGGATCATGGGTCTGTGGCTGACTTGACCGCGGATCTATCGCTGCGAGATGTTGCGCAAATCGTGAAATATGTCTGTAGCCATATGTTCGATCCGATACCGGAGAAGGGAGGCTTCAATAGCGTGCGCATAGCGGAGGTCTTGAACTTCCGCAAGACTCTACCTCCGACAGTCACTGTGGCACATGTTCATGCGTTGATGCGGAATGCCACGGTGGCGGAGAAGGAGATGGCTGAGTTGAGCAGGAAAGGCACCTTGCGGAAGATTTCGGTTCCGGGTCGAGGCACAGGCGGGTCGAGCGTTGCAGAGGCTTTGATCTTACAGGACGACCTCGAGGCGATGGTCAAGGACGCCGTACAAACTGGGCTTGAACATCCCGTTGCTGGTGATTCTATAGCTTTGCCCATGAAATATGCAATCGCTGACCTATTTCAGACAAGTATCTCACATATCTCCGTACTTACCCTGTCGCCCTGAGCCTCCCAGTGACTACCTTCTCCTCTACATCATTGACCGCCTTGAAGCGCGCTGGCTTTCTTACATCCAGCGCCCCAACCCTCCACCACACCAATTCCTTCCCTCTCTCCTCGTCAAACAACCCAAGAACCTCGCTCTCCTCCATAGCTCGCGCTCCATCCGGCTCTATCGCCACTACGGGCGGGCCCAATGCCCTCCACGAAGCCGGCGGCGGGGGAATCGCCTCCGGCCTCCGATGTTCCTCATCCACCTCCGACTCCTCTACGACCCTCCAGATCTCCCTCCCCAACACAGGCCCCTACTTGCGCCTGCTCATCGCGGCACGCTCACACCTCGTGTCGTTGCTGCAGAAATCTCGCTTCAAGGAGATGCCGCTGGATATGCTGCGGGAGCGCTGGGACGGCGGCATAGCAGCCAATGACGAAGCGACGAAAGCAAAGAGGTATAGAGGGGAGTGGACCGGTGTGCTGCCGGCGAGGACGAAAAAGTGGAGGGAGTTCTGGGGGTTGCGGTTCGATTGGGTGTTGGAGGAGGCCGTGGGAAGTGGGCTGGTTGAAGGGTTTGAGACCGGGAGTGTAGGGAGAGGGGTGAGGTGCGTGTGAGTGGCGGCAAGGTGCTTGAGGATGCAATGAAGATCCGAGATCGCTGGTGCTATTGTCTTGGTAGTGGGATTGGGGTCGGGCTAAAAAGACAGCATAGGGCGTATCGATGATGCATGATACTGCACCGGTATGGACGAACAAAGCGCAGCCGATGCCAATTCAGAATCCGGAGCCGGGGATTGAAGCCGCTTAAACGGACTGATTGCGGAATTTCTAACCTTGACCCGTCACCCCCTGATCGACCCCCTCTCTGATTCAGCGTGCACATCATGGGCTGCACCGACGAATATCGAAAGGAAAGCATTCAACATAAGGGAAGAAAACTATATTGCGAGAAGGCATTGCCGTTGTGCACGTACTGGGAACTTGTACGTCTCGTCCAATGACCTCCACGATTACATGTCTGCCAAATTAGGAACGAGCTTCAATGTCAAGGCCGGAAAACGCATCCATGAGAATGGCAAATACCGAAAGCTTCGATGGAATCATGAGATGAGACCAAGAGACCAGGGAGTGCAGAGCTGCTTTTACTGGCTCATTACCAAAAATATCGTGCTAATAACCAACAATCCAGCCTCATCACAACGTTCTTGCTATTTCACTTGTTTGCTTCAGTGGCCAGGTGCATTATGAAATCGACAGTCATTCCCATCCCCATCCCAATCATCACCAACCCCTCGTCATGTACGACCCTCTTCCCAGAGCATGTCGCCAGCTCGATAGCACACAAGTTAGCACTCGAGCATGCCGGGTCCTCCATTTCGATCACAGGCTGCAACGAATTTAATTTGTCTTTCCAATTCTATAGCCCTCGAAAGGTATCTTCAGCCATAATACAAAATTTTCTTGTGGAGAGGAAGGGGAAAGAAGATTGCTCAGCCGAGTCTGGGGGTCGGGGTCGGCGATGAGGAATACATATATATGTCGGCTGCCTAAATGAGTGATTTTAGTTGTTTGCTCGGATACAGCGCAATTCTACTCAGGATCAACTTTGCGTCCTTCTCTGCGAGGAGGTTGATGATGAATGCCAGCGATTGTTGGAAGTCTAGAATGGTCATTTCGATTAGCCGTCTGGAGTCTTTTGAACCGAGCCTTTGACTTGGTGAGGGTGTTGATCTTGCTATTGCATCCTAAATGGGACGACCGGGGGTGCGGTAGGGATCGATACTACATACAGCTTTCTGTAGGGCAGAATATAAATCTGCTTTTGGCCAGGCTAGGATGTGTTCGATTTCGAGACCTCTACGGAGCTCCGGCTTTGTCACAGACGAGGTCGCTCCTATTGTTGGTTTCGTACCTGATAATTCGCCTCGTAAGCAGTAGTCTCCATGACGAATGGCAACCAGGATGAGGAAGTCGTAGAAGAAAACTACTCGCATGCCTTCAGGACTCCACCTTGGATACCGTGTTGCACGTGAACCCACTGAAAAACATTCAGAATGCCACTTTCGCACGTATAGTAGCTCTCCAGGAACGTGCGAAAGGGTCCCACTCGCGATATCAGTCCAATAGGTAGCGAAATAACGAGCTACAGCATGCTTCCGGAGCTTGCAATCCGCGCTTGTACTTCTTTCACATCACTCCTGATCTCCTCGATAATCTCCCGCGCAGGCAGGACTTTGGTAATCAACCCAACGCCCGTTCCAGCATATGCCGTCAGCCTTCCACTCTTCCCCCAGCCCCGATCACCCTTTTTCAACGCCTCCTCATAGTCCCGCTTGTTACTGTCCGTCACCTCGCCATTCTTCGCATCCATGAAGCTCTCATTGATGATGCCTCGACCACCATACTGATCAGGCCAATCCGTGTTTCCTCTGAGGCTATCATAAACCTTCGATCTCACGGTGCTAACGCCGCCATCACCCACTCTGATAACATCATCCTGATACCCCTTCGCCACCTGCGCCTCCTCCGAAGCCAGAAAGCGAGTCCCCATCGCCACGCCCTCTGCTCCCAAAGCAAGCGCAGCAGCCACGCCTCGTCCCTCAACAATCCCACCCGCAGCCACCAGGCTTATCCCATGGATACCAGCAGCATATAAGGCATCGTGCACCTCCGGCAACAAGCTGACAATTGAAGCCCCCCGCTCAAGCCCGTGCCCACCAGCATCGGCACCCTGCACCACCAGGACATCCGGTCTGCACAGCTTCGCCACCTCGAGCGCGTCGCTGACAGTGCCGATCTGAACCCAGATCTTGGTCTTCCCCGTCGTAACCTCTCTGATTCTGCGGCTCCATTCTTCAAGATCTGCGTTCTGGCGCGGCGCAAACAGCCATACCGCCGCAGGCACGTAGTTCTTGCAGGCATCTATAGCAAAATCGAGATCGGCCCCCCAGTTGATGAAGCCGACGCCAATGGGTAGGATGCCTGGGGTGGTGGATTGGATTGGGGAGTCCGTGAGCAGGCTCTGGGCGTGTCGAAGCTGGTTGGAGAGGTCGCTGAGCTCACTGCCTGCACCGACGAAGCCGAGACCGCCGGCTTGGGACACGGCGACTGCGAGGGGGGCCAGAGAAATTAGGCGCATGGGTGCGCAAGCGATGAAGGGGGAGTTGGTCCATGGGTAGTCGGAGGTCAGGGAGGATGCCATATCAGGGGAGAATGGATTGGCGATGGTGCTCTACAGCATATGTACAAATTGCTGGGCATCTTCTGAAGAGAAATGCTCACCATTATTGGTCGTTCCCAGATTTCGATGCTGACCGGGAGCAGCGGACGGCAACGAGATCAAAAGATACGGATATCATACAGCGCTAACATAGCTCGAACCCATCAATACGCAGTCCAACATTCATTCGAATGCATCCTTTCTTCCCAACACCGTTGAATCTACAGATTTTTGCTGACACCGATTCATCTTCTCGACCTTGTGGCATCATCGTTACTTCTTGGACCAATTATTGTACTCTTATATATTCTTCAATCTCAATCATAGCTTCGATTGCTTCCATACCCATTACACGATCCATTTCAATCAACTGGTAAAGATATAGGAACTTCCAGAGGGCCCAAGTAAATGGTATAGAATAGAAGGGCGGAGGGCGGTAGAAGCAAGATGAACGCTCCAGACAGGTCAGTATGCCAGTCTCCTCAAAATGATAAACGTGACAAGCCTTCCCTTTGAACCGCTGGACGGCCACTATCACAAATCGTAATCCATCGAGAAACGTGCAACTCCAAGACAGTGTGGTTCACTATGAGTATCCGCGCGAAGTACGACCACAAACAGACGCAATGCCGCAAGATGTACAACACCTCTTGCACCTGCCCATAAAATCTCAAACCCAGGCTCCCTCCTTCCCTTCTAATTGCACCTCAACACCACAAACGTAACACTCTCCAGCGAGGGTGTTTTCCTGAGCGGACCCTGGACACAACCTTCCCACAATTTCCTTACCTGCATCCCCCCTCCACAATGCCTCCCTCCCTTGACAACCGCTCCTATGTCGTAAACCACTACGCCCATCTCCGCCACAACGTCCCCTACGACACCAACATGGTCCTCCCCGTGCCCGACGGCACCCGCGGCGCGAAGCCAGCAGCAGAGACTAACGTGCCTGAAAGGTTCGAGCTGTTCCTGCTCGGCGAGGGCGAGAAGAAGGTTACCGAGGAGATTGATACCCGTGAGTCCTCACCTCCCTCCCCACGACACCACCGATATGGGATTGGGAGCTTTTGGTTTATGATGCAAACGGTCTAATAAGCTTGGCTCAGGTATCCCCTCCACCTCCATCTTCACCTTCAACAAGGAAGACCACACGCTCGGCAACCTCGTCCGCGCTCGCCTCCTGCAGAACCGCCGCGTTACCTTCTCCGGCTACAAAGTCCCGCATCCCCTCGTTGCGTAAGTCCAGACCCCAGCCCAATCCCCCCATCCCCCATCCCCTATCCCTCATCACCCATCCCCAGATCTCTTATCCCCCTCCATCCCAGAATCTCCTCCTCCTTCCCTACTTCCAACCCTCCTCCTCTTCCTCC
>JAABUS010000284.1_pt1 | contig 128842 bp, 122 predicted proteins | sample 5560161 | NCBI WGS metagenome assembly JAABUS01 (sample SAMN10711885, study PRJNA513376) | rock metagenome | isolation source: Antarctica rocks | place: Antarctica: Victoria Land, Trio Nunatak nord | collected 2016-01-04 | reverse complement strand
CTAAGGTATCCCCACCCCACCCCACCCTAGCTTGGAGTGGGGATCGAACCGCGATCCCTACCCCACGCCCCACCCCACCCCACCCCACGCCAATATTCCCTCTAGGGATCCCCACGCCAATCCGAAGCGTAAATAGGGTTAATATAGTAAATATTAATAATAATACTAGTAATAATAATCGTTAGTAAACCTTATATATTGAATTTTAATATACGAAATTATTACTCTAGAAGATTATTTTGAAATTTAAATATTTTTGGCTAGGAGGTAAAGTTTAAATAAATATTTAATACTAGTTAATATACGAAGTTAGTACTCTAGAAGATTATTTTGAAATTTGAATATTTTTAGCTAGGAGGTAAAGTTTAAATAAGTATCGGTAACTTAGGAAACCCCGATTTTTACGTATTTTACACCGAAATTATATAAAATACTAGAAATACGTATCTACTCATGTCCTATATTCTAAACACATTATGCACCGATTAAGTAGCGATATGACACCGATTTAGTAACTTTTTTTTATTTATTTTTTGGACTTTGACTTTTAATAGTATCTAGACTAGGGCCCCTATATAGGAATATAAATATCTTACTAAATCTGTTTTTAGCCTAGATTCCGAATTTTTAATTAGATTTTTACTAGCGTTACCCTATAGCATTATAAAGTTATTTTTAGGATTAAGTTTAGCGCTCCCGCGCAGACCTTAACTCTAACTTAAAAATCTTGGCGCCAAGATTTGCCAAGGCTGCAAAATGCGCATTTTGCACCGATTAAGTAGCGATTTTGCAGAATTGTTTTTCCGGACTTACCGATGAGTATTTAATACTAGTTAATATACGAAGTTAATACTTTAGAAGATTATTTTAAAATTTAAATAATTTTAACTAGGAGGTGAAACTCAAATAAATATTTAATATTAATTAATATACGAAGTTATTACTTTAGAAGATTATTTTAAAATTTGAATATTTTTAACTAGGAGGTAAAGTTTAAATAAGTATTTAATACTAGATAATAATATTCTAATTTAATCTCTTTATTTAATACTAGTAACGGCTGAATTTTAGATATCTTTAAACTAAATAAAAATTTAAAATTCACTTTCGAATAATAAAAATTCATTTTTAAATAATATAATTATTAATAATAATATTTAGGCGCCCCTAGCCCCGCCTAAAAATCTTTAAACTTTAAAATTATTTCTTAAATTAACTTTTATTTTAATTTTTATTTCTTCTTTTTTCTTTTTAAATTAATTTTTTTAATCTCTTTATCTAATCTTTATACTTTAATACTAATTATAGTAAAGAATAATAATATTTATAATTTAATATTAATTACGGAGATTAACGATCTCTTAAACGATATAGTTTACTTTAATAATAATAATAACGAAGGGGATCTATTAAATAAATTATTCTCTAATAATATAAATATAGGGATAACCTTAGACGAGATATTTAAAAACGGAATTTTAATAAATTCTACTCGTTAACCTTTATTATTTATTATATTAATATTATAACTAGAATTATTTTACGGAGGATTATAAATTACTTTTCGAAAATAATAATATTAAACCGAAGTATAAAGGGCCTACCCCGAAGTTAAATATAAAATATAAATTAAATAAGAGTAACGTGTTAATCCCGAAAACTAAACCGGCGGTATCTAAGGCTTAAAAAACTAAAAAGGAATAATCAATTTATAGTAGAAAGAATGTCACGGGGTAGACTTTAGTAGGAGTATTATTATAAATATTTATTAAAACGACGGGCTGAGCCCTACCGCTAGCCCTATCGGGACTAGGGTAATTTTAAGATTCTAGTATATTAGGGCTAAATCCTCGATAGAATAATTAATATCTTTTATATTATATACTATTATATTAACCCCTTATTAAATAGTAGTAATAGTTATATTAATATAAAACTATACCTCTTCTATATTAATAAGAACGATTATATTAGTTATAAATAATAAAATAACCCCTAAAACGGTTAATATACTCTCTATTAACTATTATATTTAAAATAATTTACTCCGTATCGATAGCGAGCCTTATTTACGTTATATTTATTTAATATTTCCGTACCGTACCCTATTACCTTAAATAAATACTTCTAAACTCTTTATTAAATTATTAAAATAATTTATTTAATACTCTTTTTATTTAGGGTATTTATAGTAAATATTAAATTAAGTATTTAAAACGTCCCTTTATTTATTTCTCTTTTATTAATATAATTATTTATTTTAATAAATTACTTATTAAGTAAATGTCTAGCTTAGTAAATATATTATTAACTATATCTTTTACGCTTCCGCTATAGAAAAAAGAATACTAAAATACTAATCTTTTAATACTACTCTTATTATTCGCCTAGTATTACTACTTTTAGTATTTATTATTAATTATTATTTTAATTATTACTCTAGAAGAAGTTTAGCTAAGCCCTACTACGGTTAATTTTATTTTCTATTTATAAGAATTCCTACTATTAAATAAATATATCCTAAAATAGGTAAAAGTTATTTTTAATATTAAACGAGTAATTATTTAAATAGTTATACGGTCTTTTTATCCTCCTATTAAAGTACCTCTTTAATATTTATTAAGGAAGGGCTGGAAAACGAAATAATTTAACGACGATCTTTCGGAGTACGTTAAGTTTAAATAACCTACTATATAACTACTTTAGGTTATGAATAAAACGTTCGTAATACCGCCTATTAATACCTTCCGAAGGGATATTAAAGAGCTACGTTAACGCCTATAAAAGGAGTAATCTTTAGAGGACGAATTTAAAGACGAAGAAACTATAACTCCTCCCGAGCCCGAGTAACCTATTATAAATTCCGAATAAATAATATAATTTATAGAATCGTTAGAAATTTAGGCTCTTATTATTAGGTTAATAATTAAAATAAAGAAAGACCCGATAGGACCTTAAGGTTTATTAAGAGTAAATAACTTAATTAATTAAAATGGTATTAATACTAGGGTAAACGCCTAGAATAAATTAAAACTCGAAGAGATTAAATTCTTCGACCTTAAAAGTAATAAAAAGGATAATCTATTTACTTTAAGAAAGTATATTATATATAAAAACGTTTTCGACTTTAAGGATCGCGTTAATAATATAATTAAATAATACGGCGAAGAGGAGGTACGAAAGTTTCTACTTTTATATCTTAAAGGAGTAGCTCTTAAGTAATTCTCGAATAAACTAAATATTAATACTAAGGCGCTAATATATACTTTCGCTAATCTTAAATAAATAGATTATTTTATTAAGCGATTTAAAATAAAGACGTTAGAAGTTATACGTAAACTTCGTTTTAATAAATATAAATTCGTTTAAATACGTACTAGTAAAACGCCTAGGTAGTATATAAATAAAATATTTAACTTAACTAGGGCCGCCGATATTCCTAGTATATATTAATAAATATTTATAATCTACGATTATATTAACTTTAATTTTAAGTCTTTTATTAATCCGCTTAAACTTAATATCCTATTAAATAAATTCTTTAATTTACTTAATATTAAAGAAGAAGTCTAGCTAGGAATAATACGAAGTAATAAAATAACTAGGCCTCTACCGCCTCTTAAACTAAAGAGTTTATAATAAAATTAATAGAATTATTAATAGTTTAACCGGTTCCGCCTATAGTAGAACTAGTTACTTTAGGTTACTTTTTATTAATTTATTAATCCGGCCTATTAAAATATATTAAATATCTCTTAAATATAATAGTAGTCTCGTTAAATTTAATCGTTATTTATTTAATTATAAATTACTAGTAATAGTACTAGAAATGTACTTTTCCCTCTTAGAAATAGAAATCGTTTTAATTATTAACCGCGCTAAGAAAGCCGCGGGCCTATAACCGGTAGTTATAATTTTAATTATTATAAGTAATAATAAATACCCCTTAGGCGTATAATTATTTACTATAAAACCGAGGTATAAGAGAACCGCTCTTAAGAAGACGGTATTATAGAGTTATAAATAAAAGAATAATTTATATTTAATATTAATTACGTTAATAAATAGAGTTAGGATTAATAATAAAAGGATTATTATAATAAATAAAACGAAATAACCGGTTACTAAATAACTATTATTAATTCGTTTAAATAGGTCGAGTATTATATTTATAAAGAGTTATTCTCTTTTAAAAACGTACTATATATATATTTTAAAAGTTAAAGTTTAGGTAAAAATCTTATTAAAGCCTCCTACCCTAAACGTTTAATTATAAATATTATTTAAAAAAGTAAATAATTTTTAATAATAAACGAGAATACGGAAACTTATTACTAGGTTAAAACGAATAACGAATTACTAAAATAAAAGTTTATTATTAAATTAAACTACGACTCTTCTAAAAATACGGGAATAGGATAAATATTTAGGAAATACTAGTACGCCGGTATTCGGGTCGGTTTAGACCCTAGAATTAAAGTAGAAAAGAGTTATAAAGATACTAGTTATAGAGTAATTATCGCCGACCGTAAATTTATAATACGTTTTCTTTTAAAAGTTAGAATCCGTACTATAATAACTTTACTCTAAGTTACCGGTATTAATATTAACCGCTATATTATTTCTAAATATATCGTTACCTCCTTATATTTCCCCGGGAAAGATAAGAGTAATAATAAAATAATAACCGAAACCGCCCCTAAGGAAGTCTATATTATGGATAATTTTAAAGTAAATATATTTATTAATATAGACGTTATGGCCTTTAAAGGGATTAATATATTAATATCTCGGTAAATCGCCCGTATCGGTAGTTACGATATAGAGTACTTTATCGACGTTTATTTAAGAGGTATAAGTATGAACCGGCCGGTATATACTACGAAAATAAAAGTTATCCCCCTATAAACTACGGTAATTATTAAAGTTTATAAATTTAATTTATTAGTACGAGACTACTTCTTTAAACCGGTAGATATTAATTTATACCTTTTTACCGGAATCGTTAACGATAGAATAAAATTAATATTTATAAAGAATAAGACGGATAAATATATTAAAATCCCTAGGAATATAAAGCTAGGTTAAATAGTCGAGGTTTAATTTAATAACTACTATAGTATTATTATAAGCGATAACGACGTTCGTGAGCTCGTTATACGAAGGCCTCTTTAAAAGTATAAAGAAACTTTTATTAAAAACACTTTTAATAGTACGATTATTATTAGCTCTAGTTTATTACTTTTTAAATAGTCTTTAAAGGGTAAAGATATAAAGAATTTAACTAGTTCCCGGCCTTTTATTCTATTAATAGAGGTAATTACTTCGGTAAAGGATAGTATCCTCTTAAATAAAATTATTATTTATAGTAAATAACCGGAGCTAGTAAAGATTATTAATTAATTCTCTATACTTTAGGTAGAAGGAGGCTTTATTAATATTCTAGAAAACGAATAAATACGTATACTACTACGCGCCGACTAGGAAGATAAAGTATTTAAAATAATATATATTTATCCTATAAGTAACGAGAGCCGGAAGATTATTAACGAAATCTTTAATAAATTATATATTTAGGGACGGTTTAAATAGATAATATAAACTACTTTATTTAGCTTCCTAGTCTTCGTTATTTAAATTATAAAATTAGACGGTATTAAGAAGAGCCGTATTATTATTAATATTCGAGGTTTAAATACTATAGTTATAATAGACGTCTATTATTTATTTCTATAGAATAATATAATTAACGTCGTTAAAGGTTATTATTAAATTACTATTATTAACGCGGTTAACTTCTTCTATTAATAGTGTATATATTTTAAAGATAAATATAAGTTTACCGTTATATTATACCGCGGTTAAGAGACTTTTAATATTACGGTAATAGGATTTAAAAACTCGTTTACGTATATATAGCGGTAAATAAACTAGATCCTACGTATCTATAAAGTATTCGCCCGAGTATATATCGATAACGTTATAGTATTCTCTTAGACCCTCGAGGATTATATTTAATACCTATATACGGTATTTTTTTTATTCGTTAAATTTAATATTTTAATTAACCTTAAAAAGGCGTTTATTAGTTATTCGTTAATTATACTATTTAGTTAGAAGGTTAACTCGTTCGGGCTATTAACTTCTAAAGAAAAATTTATAATTATTAAATAATTAACTTTTCTTTAAACGCTAGTAGTATTTAAAACGTACCTAGGAATAATTAGTTAGTTAAAAGATTATATTAAAGATTATATTACTCTAGCTAGGTCTTTATAAAATAAGAAAACCGCGTTATTAAATAAAATACCCCCTATAAGCGCTTAGCGATAAGAATATATTAAGAAAATTAGTTTTAAATTACCTTCTTTATAGGAGATCCGTTTATTTAAAATTATTTAAAATACCCTTTCTAAACCTTTCTTTCTATATTACTTCGATAATAAAAAAAAATTATTTATCGACTTTAACGCTAGTAAGGAATTCGGTTACGGGGCTATAATTTATTATATTATAAAAGAGTTAAAAGACCTTTATCCCGACCGGAAGTAGGTTTAGTTTATTCTTTTCCTTAACCGACTCCTTAAGGATATAGAAATACGTTATTAATTTACTAAAATAGAACTAGTAGGAATAGTATGAATATTTATTAAAATTAAATATATAGTCGAATTAACCCTTAAAATAATCGTTTATACTAATTATAGAGTTACGCTTAATATAGTTAAATAAATAAATATAACTACTTTATCTACGATAAAGATTAATTTATATATCGTACGGGCTTTAAATTATATTTAGCGTTTTTAAAATATAAAAATCCGTTATAAACTTAGTGTTAAATATATAGTACTAGACGCTTTATCTCGATTATAATAGAAGGACGTAGTTAAAGACTTTTTAAAAAGCGAGCTAGATATACTCTAAATATATATATATAAAGTCTATATACTAGTAGAAATAAACGCGTAGTTTAAGTAAAAATTACTTTAAGGGTATTAAAAGGACGACTATTAAACTAAAATAAGTTATATACTTAACTATAATGTAGAAACCGGCGAGGACGCCGTAGATCTTCCTTTTTCGAAGGGGGATAACGGTTTAATATAATATACCGATAATTTAACTACTAATCGCGTATATACGCCGGAGCGCCTATATATACCTTCTTTATATATTAAAACTATATTTAATATTATATATTCTAGTTTATATATAGGAAGATATAAGTACTATAAAATAATAATTAGGTATTAGTATATATATAAACTAGATAAGAAACTAAGAGAGTATTTACGATATTATTTATAATATTAATTATTTAATACTCCTAGGTATAAACTTTATAGAGTATTATAATTTATTCTTATACCGCTCTCTCCTTTTTATACGATTTTTATCGATTTTATCCTAACCTTACCTCTTTCGTAGGAAGGATTCGATAATATTATAATTATTATATATAAATTTTCCCGAAAAGTAACCGCGATTCTAGGAAAATTAATATAAAAGGTAGAGTAATAAGTATATATACTTTTATATCGTTTATATTTAATAAACTAGGGTATTCCGAAAGTTATTCTTTCCGACCGCGATTAGAAGTTTATAAATACTTTATAAAAGGCTCTATTTAATAAGTTTAAAATAAATTTAATATTTTCTATTATTTATTATCTATAAACGGATAAATTAAACGAGTGTATAAATTAAACTATTAAAATTATATTACGATTTTAGATCGTTACTTTATAAAATTTTAAAGCCTAGGAAGAGGTACTACTTTTTATAACTATATAATATAATAATATATTCTCCTAGTTTATTAACTATACTTTAAATAAAATAGCTTTCGGTTTTATTATTAATAACGCGTTAGACCTAGGAAATTAAGAGAATAACGTTTTATTAAAGGAGTTAATACGTATTTAAACTTCGGATATAATTACCTATATTTAAATATACGATAAGGAGTATTATAATTATATTTATTACTTTTATTATTTCCGTTAAAGGGACTAGGCCTTACTACGTTTATATAAAGATTATAATATTCCGGTAAATAAATTTACTAGTCGTAAATATAATTAATAAATAATTAAGTTATTTAAAGTTTTTAATTATATCGGTAGGCTCGTATACCGCCTTAATATCCCGGAAAATTAAAAGATCTATAATATATTTTTAATAATATAGTTAAAGTAGTATCTACTACTAGATAAAAACCCTTTTAAACGTCTACGGCCTATTAACCCTAAAGTAATAGAAACCGAGCGAGATAATTTAGAGCTAGAATAGGAACTAGAGTATATCCTTAATAAACGCGTTATTAAAAAGGGGAAGGGTTATACTACCGAATACCTCCTATCTTAAAAAGACTAGGGATTTATATAGGACCGTTAAATAAACGCTAAAAATATTTTCGCGGGCGAATTTATTAAGGAATATAAATAATAGGTTAAATATTAAACTAAATTCTTCTTCTAGGGTCGATAACTCTAGAAGTATAATTATATTTCTCTTTTACGTTATCGCCCTTTATCTACTTTTATTAGGAAATAACTATTATATTAAATCTACCTATCGAGCTCTATTTAGAGTACGGGTACTATAATAATATTAAAGGGGTACTATACCGAGAACCGGTAAAACTACTCTTTAATAATTTTAAATTATTCGTTTAATCGTACGTAGAGCTATATAGCCCGAATATCCTAGTATAGTATTATTTATATACTTCTTTATATAGACTTAGGTATATACCCCTCGTTATCGTTATTTCTTAATTAAATAGTATATTTATATAGGAAAGAGCTTCGGATAATATAAAAATCATATAATTATTTAACCGAATCGGGATTAGCTCCGCGCTAAAATAGTTTTAATTTTAAAAGTACCGTTAAGTGATTTTTACCTAGATCTAGTTTAAATCTAATTTAAATTTATATTAAAATCTTACTTTATTAATATATATTTAGAGCCCTAGTCCTTTAGTACTAATATTCTTATAACGTTATATATATATACTTTTATTTTATTAATATTATAGCTTTTATCGTTAGTTATTTACGTTATCCCTATACCGCCCTATCGTCTTATCTCGTTATCGCGATTTTAATACTAAGTTTTACGGCTCTACGTTAAACTTTAAGGCTCTATAGGCCTACCCGTAATTAATCGATAATTTAAAATATATATTATTTACTTATTTATTTCTATATATAAACGCTACTTATATTATTACTTATATAAATATATTAACGAGGGCGTTAACTTCTTTCTTTTAAATTAGGCGATTTATTATAGGGTAGACTTTAATAAAAGTATTATTATAAATATTTATTAAGACGGCGGGCTAAGCCCTACCGCTAGCCCTATCGAGACTAAGGTAACTCTAGGATTCTAGTATATTAAGGCCAAATCCTCGATAGAATAATTAATATCTTTTATATTATATATTATTATATTAACCCCTTATTAAAGGAGAAGGAAAAAGTAGATAAAAACGATAATAATAATATATTAATCGATAACGACGCTATATTAATCGATAATAATGTTAACTATAATTATAAAAATATAAATAATTAATTTAATAACGAGGAGACGTTTATTAAATATAAATAGAAAATACTTATTAAGTCTAGAAAAAATAAGGTTATAAAGTTTATTAAGGGAATATTTATAAAATAAAGGAAGAAAAGAATAAACCTTAAAATTAAAGAAAACGAGGACTCTAGTAAATTTATAAAGAAGAAGCGCGATATTAAAACTACTAAACCTTTAACCTAAAGAATAACGATATATAATATTATTTATTACGATCTTTATAACTTAATTAGAAAGAATATTAATAGACCCGCCGAGCGCCTATATATAACCTTCGTAGCCTATAATTATTTTATTTTATTTATAAATTTAGGAATTTTAAGAGTCGACTAGATCCTTAAATCTAGTATTTATTTAGATAATTAAATTATTTTATTTATAATTAATTAGTACCCGGCTAGAATCTTTATAAATTAATTAAACGAATTCGATCTAGCCGGAATAATACGTGGTTTAAAATACCCTCTCGGTTATACCGCTAAATAATAGAAAACGGTAGGGGATATAAATATCGACGGGAACGTATTAATAACGGGGGAGGAGAGATAATACTATATATAAACGAAGAGCCTATATATATTAGGTAGATAAAAGATATTTAATATTAATCTATACCTTAAATATCCGGCTAGGGAGAAGATCCGTTATTAGAAATTAATATAAAAACGATTTTATAAAATATATATTTAGTTTATATTTAAATACCCCGAGGACCTAATCTTCCTAACTTTATTATTATATATTAAATTATTATTATTTATAAAGGGGGCCGTCTAGGAACCCTCCTCTTTAATCGCGAATAATATTATATAAATCGAGATTAATAAAATAATAGTAGTAATTTAATAAAGTATTTTTAAATATAATTATAATAATCTTTAATAACGATTAGAAAATTAATAAATCCGCGCGGCGTAGTTTTACCGCGTCGTTTATAATAGTCCTCTAGATAGTAATACTAAGTCTACGAATAATTATAATAAAACTGAAATTTCGAATTTATTACTAGAGTTCAAGACTATAAATATATTAACTCTATCTTCTATAATTATAAATATATTAATATTAATATCCTAGACTTCTAGATAGTAATAATAATAAAAGTTTATATATAATAACGATAAGGCCACGATTATAATAATAGTGAATCCGAAACTTTAATATTAAATAATTAAAGTTTTAATTTTAAATAACTAAATCTTTAAATTTAAATAACTTTAGGCTCGACCTTAAAGTATATTTATTATTAATTATTTTTAAGAGTTTAATATTAGAAGGCTAGCCCCTCGCCTAAAACTTTTAAACTTTTAAAGTTATTTCCTAGATTAAAACTTAGTTCTAATAAAATTTTAAATAATTCTTTTCGATCTTTAATCTCTTTTTAATTATTAATCCTCGTTCGATTATTAATCCCCTTTCGATTATTAATCCCCTTTCGATTATTAATCTATAATATCGGAATTATTATTTAAATCGTTAATACCCTCTCTTCTTAATACCTACTATAATATAACGTATATATTAATTAATTTACTTTATATTTAAAACTTATCGGACTACTACCGTATTATAATAATATTCGAAATACTTTTAAAAGAGACCCGTAACTAGATCTACGGGTATTATTTTATTTACGCCGAAGAAATTATTCTTTACCTAATAAAGGACGAGAGGTTAATATTTAAAGAAAACTTTTATAAATTAATAAAGTATAGTATAGGTAAAAATTATAATATCTTAATCGGAGACCCCGAAACACTCGGGGGGGTTATTTATATAACGGATTAATTATATATTACCCTACTCGGCGTTAATAAAGTTATTCGTAAAGATATAACGAGTATTTTTTTTAAGTATAATATCTAGCGCTTAAATTATCTCGATTACTCGATTAATAACGAGTATAATAAAGATCCCGGATCTATAAATATATAATTCTACTTTAATTATTATTTCCGTTATATTAAAGTTTATTTAACGATAAATAATAGTCTTAATCGTCTTTTTATTATAATAAATACTTAAGCGGAGTAGCGAAATATAGGATTCGATATAAAAAATAGAGTTTACGGAGCTCTAATAACGAATTTAATAGACTTTTTTAAATAAAAAAACGAGCGTTTAATATAAATAACTTAATTACGATCTCTAATTTTTAATATAGAGAATTTATTCTATCTAAATAATTACTATCGTAGAGAGGCTTTATATAATTTATATTACTATATAAATTAAAAGGGCCTTTAATATAAAAAGGAGCTCGAGCCGGCGAAACTTTATAATTATACTAGAATTAATAATATAATCCTTAATAATAAGGATATATTAGATATTAAAGTAAAATCTAAAACGAATATAAAAATAGTCGGCCTCGATATAAATTAAGATAAACCGACGGAAGGGGAAAAGGGAGAAAACGGGGTAATAAATAATAACGGGGATAATAAAAATACGATCTTTATAAAGTTTTAGGATTTAAACGCGTCGTATTTTATCGGGGGGGCTAGGTAAAGAATAATTTTTAATCTCTAATAATAAATATATACTCTTTAATATTTAATAGATAACGATAATTAATTAAATTAATAAATACTTTTAATAGGATTTTTATTACGTTAATATTATAATCTTATAAATAATAATAAAAAAGTCTATAAATAATCGTTTATAATTTAAGTTCTATTAATATTAAAGTAATTATTAACTATAATATTTTTATATATAGTTATATTAATATATAATAAATTTAGATTTTATCGTTAAGATTACGGTATTAATTTAAAAATAGAATAATACGGGTATTTTAATAATCGATAGTTAAAATAAGGCGAACTAGATATAATATTCGGATTTTACGCTTAGACGTGCTACCTAGAGGTTCCGTAGTAAGCAGAAGGCGCTAACCCGAAGGGGTTTAGCGAGCGGAAGCTAACCCGAAGGGGCTTAGCAGAGCTTGGCACATCTGAGGGACTGAGGCAAGAGCTTAGCTTTGCCGCGTCGTGCCTGACTAAGCGGCAGCAACCCTATATCTTGGCAAGCTTGGCAAAGTCTGCAAACATCCCAAGTTACATCAAAAGAGAAGTAGCCCCTCTCGGACAGACATGGTATCATGTCTTCCATATTGTGTATCGTTTCAAATAGAGAATGGTCTATCCAGAGCAGATCTCGGCCCAGACTGGAAGATACTGGCCACGGAAGCTGAGAGAGCGACGGCCGTGAAGCTCATGAGGCCTTCTACTTCAGCTATTCAAGAGGATAGTTCCCTTGTCAAGGACTCTGGTGCTGCTTTGGCAAGAAATTGAAAAGACCGAAGTTTAAAGTTGTGGAGCAGGACGACGATGAGACGTACCGAGGGTATAGTCGAAGCTGTTCCCATGGTACCTTAACGATATAGTCGAGGGGCCGCAATCATACGAAACTCTTTCGTTCTATACCTGGACTCGCCCGCAATCAAACTTTTAAACGACATGCTGGACAAAGGTGGAATTTGCGAGAAATGGCAGAATTCTCGGACGACATTACAACACCCACCTGGGGTAAAACCCTGTGACGATCTTTTTGGCGCTACCTTATCCTGGATCCAGGCGCCTGCCGGATTTAGTCCATCGTTGCTCACTTTCTCCATTCGCTGACACAACGTGACAAGACAGCAACGTACCTTCAGATTACTAACGTCTCACAAAGTAAGGCGTGACAGTATGGCTTCATAACACATCTTGTCTTCAAAAGCGTGAAAGATCAACACATCACCTCCCACACCTCGAGGAACATCGCGTCATTCCTTTTACCACCGAGTGACAATCTTATCTCAAAGTCTCCCAACCTCGACAAGTCCACATCCTCCATCCTCGTTCCAAACCTTCCATAAGATTCACCAACCATCGAAATGGCAGAGCGAATTCTCATGAACGAGTACAAGGCCCTGTCGCAAGAGAAATGGGTCAACGTCGAGGTCAGTAGCTGCCCGATCCAAGATCAACCACATCTAACCTCTTTGCAGCTGAACAACGATGACATATTCAATTGGAACGTCGCCCTTATCGTCATCAACCCAGACTCCCTCTACTATGGTGGCTACTTCAAAGCCAAGATGAACTTCCCCTCAAACTACCCTTACAGCCCGCCATCTTTTCAGTTTGACCGTGCCATCTTCCACCCAAATATCTACGCGGACGGCAAGCTCTGTATATCGATTCTACACGCACCTGGCGACGACGAGATGTCAGGCGAGAAAGCCGGTGAGCGCTGGAGTCCAGCCCAGCGCGTCGAGTCCATCCTTCTGAGCATCGTCTCGCTCCTCGACGACGGCGAGTGCTCTTCCCCAGCCAATGTCGACGCCGGAGTCATGCTACGCAAAGACCTCGACGGATTCAAGAAAAAGTTGAAGGAAGACGTTGAGAAGAGCAAGGCGGATATCCCAGCCGGCTTTGTCATGCCAACGCACGAGTCTACCTGCCCGAAGCCTGAGAAGCTGATCGACGATCGCGATTTCTGGGCTGATAGTGATGACGATGAAGAGTATGACTTTGGAGGCAGTGATACGGACGATGAGATGACGGAGGCAGATGATGGATTGCCTGATGACAACGACCAGGAAGACGGGGAAGACCAGGACGAATAGGTGCTCGAGGAGACTTGAATTAATGTGGCTATCGGCTTTCTTATTTGCCTGCACAGGCGGATTCCTCTATGGCGGCATTTAGCGGCAAGGCATAGCGAAAGGGCGTTCGAATGGTGTCGGTGGCTATCAACCCGCATTTTGGCGTTCTCTACCTATGAACAGGCGCATAATGGTGTTCAGAGATGGTTACATACTTGCAGATGGTTACGTTTATGGTATTCAGAGGTTTGCATACTTGCAGGCGGTTAGGCTTATGGTAATTGCATGGTGGATATGGCCGACATGAGGCTCGAATCGTACATATCACATTCGATCACAGTCCAATTTTAATGCAACAACGATACTCTTGTCAAAAAGTGTCCAGAACCTTGTTGTGGATACATGTTTGCCTGCTATGCTATGTATAGGGTATCTCTGCAAACTGTCCGTGGCTCTAACCGCATTATCCAACGTTGCATGTCACAGGAATACCTGAAACTGTAAAGGCCTTCCCGAGTTTTCATTAAGCGTCCATCCCCCTCTGCCTCTTCTTCTCAGCACTCCTCTTCGCCAACCTCGCCCTCGCAGCTGCCGCTCTGTCCGCCGGCAACGCGGACCCTCTCACCGAACCCATCGAACTCCCATTTCCAACCCTAGACATAAGACTCGCTGACCTGCCTACAGTAGCCCGCGAAAGCCTGGAGTCCTGGTGCTCCGCTGATTGCCGTTGCGAAGGCTGGAATCGTGCAGGACTCGATGCCAGATTGATCATGGAGGGGCGAGGGGAATTGCTGATTAGTTTGCGAGTGTGCGTGCGGCGGGCTGTTGAGGGAATTCGAGGCTGAGCGGTTGTTTGAGCGGCAGTTATTGTTGAGGCTTGTAGTTTTTGAAGAGGTGATTTGGTTTCGAAGGTGGTTCTAGAGGGCTGATCTGGAACGAGGTTGTCGCTGATCTCTCTTAGCGTTCTCTTGATGTCCTGTTTGACGCGGGAAGGCAGGAAGATGGAATTTTCTTTCGGTGGCGAGGTATGTTCTGCTGCGTCTTGTGGGGTTTTGCCGGCGGGATTTCTGGCGACGAGATTATGTTCAATGTCTTTGAGGGTCCGCTTGATGTCTTGTTTGACGCTGGACGGTAGGAGGATGGAGGATTCCTTGGGAGGCGAGGCTGAAGCTGCTACGTCTTTTGGACTGTTGAAGGTCCAGATGTCTACGGTATCCTTCCGTGGGCGTCGTTTGCGAGGAGATTTGGGTTGCATTGTGGGTTGGGGTTGTTCATCAACGCGTCGGGCTTCTGCGCTGTCCCGTGTCGGTCTCTCGTTGATTGCGTTAACCATGCCATTGATCTCAATCGGGTCCGGGGCCATCCCGCTCTTGACTCGTGGCTGCCCGCCAGTCGATCTCAAAAGTCCCTCATGCTCGACGGTGAGCGCCGCGAGTCGCACTTCAGCCTCCTCTCGTGCAGCTTTCTGCTTGGATTCTCGTTTCTTGAGATGCTCCTCCCTTGCCTGTCGTCTTGCCTCATAGCTCATCATCTCCTCTTTCACTCTCGCGAGGCTACGCTTGAGCGCGGAGTTCTCGATCTCAAGCCTTACAGCTGCATGTTCTGATGATTTTGCGGATTCTCGTAGATTTTCAAGCTGGGCATGCAGGCCAACACTGTCCATGCTAAGGCCCTTCAATTCTGGCGCGCCTGTCTGGCCCTGAAGCTCTTCGTTATCACTCGTGTCTGCCTGGTTGTCGTCCTGACCGTCTGGAATCTCGATCAAAGCACCTTTCGCAGCTTGTTGCTTGAGGGTGGCTTTGTATCGATCAGCCTTCTGTTTATACATGATCGCACGTGCTGTCTGCTGCGCAAGATCTCTGATGAGATTCGCCACATCACTGTCTCCTTCTGGCCCTTTTGTCTGAGTCAATTTTAATTGCTTCACGAGCTTCGATACCTTTCTCTCCATCGATGCAAGTCTGGCTAGCTCCTTTTCCATTTTCTCATTCACAGTTATCACTTCCTGGTCCTTTATAGCGGCATACGTCTTGATATTCTGGCTATACTGTAGGACGTTAATCATCTCTTGAGTTGACTTCCTGTGAAACTCTTCATATTCTGTCTTCCAGAATTGTCCTGATCTCGATTCTGGCTGGTTGAGATCTATTGTGGTATCAGGGCCCACCATGAGCGCGTTCGTATTTGATTTGTGACGCGGCGCACCTTTATTCGCTGTTGGTTGAGAATCGAGATCTTTGAGGGGAATCCGTTCGTCAGGCTTCTTCTTGGACAGCTCTATCAATTGTTTGGTCAATTTCGAATGGCGAGGTTGATCTGCCGTAGGCCCTTCCGATTCTTCCTTGTACGGTGTAAGGACTGGATCGATATTTGGTTCTGCATCTTCTACTGCGGCCGTCGTGGTCGTCCCTTGGGCCAGAGCTTCGTTGAATCCGAAAGATACGGTCTTGCGACGTGTAGCCGCAGTGCCAGGAGTAACGAGGATGCCTTTGGTTGGAGAAGCCATTGATTCGTAATTCGGAGTGGCGGAGGGGAACTGCCCTGGTACAGCTTTTGCCACGATCCTGTCTTCTTTCTTGACCTTGTTTGATATGCTAGAGGGCACTTTATTTGCGTCTTTTTCCGAAGCTAGCGCGGGAAGCCTGATTTCTCGTTCGGTGTGAGGGGTTCCGAAAAGTGCAGTCTTGAAGGCGCGGACCGCAAAAACTGGCGCTGGGGTCTCTGGCGCATCATCAACGTATGACTGGCCGTCTTCTACAACCTTGTAAGTGGCACGCGACGTATTTGAGTCCAAGGGTTACTCACCTGCTCGACCATACTGCGCGTCATCAGGTCGCGACGACCCCACAAGCCAGTCCAGCATCTTCAGCGGAGTATGTTGCAGCTAAGACAGCTGCTACGCATCTCGATCATAAGGTCTTGAGCAAAACGCTATGTGTCGAAGGGAGAACTGAATAAAATAGTGAATGGCATTGTTTACTCTCGGCGTCGGAGTTAATGTGTGGAAGCCCTAGCGCTAGGAACAATAAGCGCGACAAGCGACTTGGTGGTTTTCGACTTTCAAAATGCTTCGATGGTTCAACTTCAAACCACCGCAGACCTCTCAGCAATTGTCCTGCTGTATCCTAGACCTCCTCAGGAGCCCTCAAATTGGACCACTGCCCACCATGGCTTCAGCTCAGCAATCTCCATCCTCCAGCCCCGGACCATCACCTCTGCCCGAACCCACCTCCGCAGACATTACCACAACGAATACCCTCACAGACATAGCTCCCACCACCGACGGTCGCGACCCAGAACAAAAGAAGATGAAAAAGATAATACGTAAGAAGCGGCGACCAGCCCGCCCCCAGGTAGACCTATCAACTATGAAGTCCGAACCACCACCTCAGACCGGCACCATCTTCAACATTTGGTACAACAAATGGTCAGGCGGCGATCGTGAGGACAAATACCTCTCAAAAACCGCGGCCGCAGGTCGCTGTAACATCGCGAAGGATTCAGGTTACACGAGAGGTGACAAGGTGCCCGGGAGCTATTTTTGCTTATTCTTTTCGAAGGGGCTGTGTCCGAGGGGTCAGGAGTGCGAGTATTTGCATCGTCTACCTGGGCTTTTTGATACTTTTAATCCTAATGTGGATTGTTTTGGACGGGATAAACATAGTGACTACAGGGATGATATGGGTGGTGTGGGATCTTTCATGCGCCAGAATCGGACGCTTTACATTGGCAGGATACATGTGACGGACGACATTGAAGAGGTCGTAGCGCGCCATTTCGCCGAATGGGGCCAAGTCGATCGCATCCGTGTCCTAACGGCAAGAGGAGTGGCTTTCGTCACATACACCAACGAAGCAAACAGCCAATTCGCAAAAGAGGCGATGGCGCATCAGAGCTTGGATCATAATGAGATTCTGAATGTTAGATGGGCGACTGTAGATCCGAATCCGATGGCGCAAAAAAGAGAGGCGAGGAAGATTGAAGAGCAGGCTGCTGAGGCTGTGAGGAGGGCATTGCCCGATGAGTTCGTAAGGGAGATTGAAGGCAGGGATCCGGATGCGAAGAGGAGGAAGAGGATAGAGGGTGGATTCGGGCTGGAGGGCTACGAAGCGCCAGATCAGGTGTGGTATGCCCGATCAAGGGAATTGGGAGGCACTGGTGGGGGAGGCATGATCGAGGGTGGGGAAGAGAGATATCTTATTGAGGACGGCCTGGTGGAGCAAGAGGATGGGACTGAGGCCGAGAAGGGCATTCTGTCGAGTTCGACATTGGCGGCTTTGCAGAAACAGGCGTCGAGTAATGGTGGGAAAGTCCGGACAGCAGGCGCCCCTTCGGCAGCACCTACCGGTCCCCTAGTGGCTTATGGCAGCGATGATGGCAGCGAATGAGGCAACAAGAAGTCATTTTGTATGATACCCCGGGTGTGCAGCTAAATAGCATGCGTCCAACAAAGTCCGCGTGCCACTATATGACGACACCTATCTCTCAATGATTTCGATGATAAATTTCCAGCGTTGACAGTGAGAGAGGCTAGTAAAGCGCTAATACACAGGTAGCGAAGCACTCTGCTACGGAAATGCAGACAAAGCACCCAGGGTATACGCGTCGCTATGCTCGTTCAGTCATAAAATGACCACCTGATACCCGACGAGAATCGTCCTCTCACATCCAAGCGCCCAAGAGACCTGCTTGTTGCAAGGTCCAAACGGGGAAAGGGCGCCGTACAGTGCTCGAACAAGTTCTCTCCTTATCTTCCTCCCCTTATTTATTTGGCTGTAGTCCTTCATGGTGATCAAGAGGCCTTTCCAAGATAATACGAAATGCATGCCTTTGTGCGGAAATTATATATGATTGCGTTGGGGTTCGCTGATGTAGCCTCTTTTTGCGTATTCTTTAGCATGTTCTGCAGCTGTCCAAGATATTGACGTTCCCCTGGGGCAGCGCTCTGAATGAATTCTTTCCAAGAATTGGGATCGGACAAGCGTGTATCGGCTATCCCATCGAATACTTCGTCTTTGGTTTCGATGGCCACAATAGGACTGTCAGCACAAGCTGTTAGATATTCTCGCTTGTGTGCTTGAGCCTCTTCGACGATGGTCTTTCGATTGACCTTTTTGCCTTTGTTTTGAGACGTCAGGACCTTGATATCGACTTCTCGATCTTTGCCGAGTGTAGATGTGTCTTGCTGGCTGCGGTGGCGTAGCATGGATGCTTTGGGCGTACGTCCTTCCTGCCTATCCCGATCTCGAATTTCACTTCGTAGATGGCTTACAAGCTCAGAAGCTCGTATCTCATTTTCGTCGTCTCGACTTGTATCTCTGACCTTCACTACGCCTTCTGACTTAATCAATATGACCCAGCTATGGTCTTCCATGAGGTCCTCGGTCTTAGTATAAGCGTTGCCTTTATCATCTTCAGCGTTCATTTCAGCAAGCTCTGCGCTAATATTGTTGCTCCAAAGCTCGTGCAATAGAGCAACACCAACGTCATCCAGAAGCACGGGATCGAAGCTATCAACGAGTACATCGCATCTTCGAGTCGTCCATGCAAAATTTAGCACATTATCAGCTTTCTTTTTCGTCTTCGACTTGGCCACTTTCTTAAGGTAATTGGTCATGTCCGCGCAAAGCCCAGTCCATGCAAGCTGGAATCCTACTGCATGGACATGGTTTCTTCGTAGGGTGATAAGCTGTAAACCCCGTATAAGTTCGTCATATCGCCCTCCTGCAGCTAGAACCGATCTTCGCTTCTGATCGAACAGGCACTGGAAAAGCAGATTTCCCTTGTAGAATTTTTCATTGTAGCTGCTCAGTGGGCTGACGTAGATCTTTCGCCGAATGCTAAAGCGTGCTAGGTAAGTTGAAACTGCTTGTAGGTGAGCAAACGACGCCTCTAGATTTATGGTGTTTTTCAATATTGCACGAAGCCTGGGAATAGCTTGCTCCCGGGCGTCTCTGAAGTCAAAGCGCTCAAGCTCGTCGAGAGCAGTAGCAGCCACGGCTATGGATGGACCACGTAGCTCATGTCTTACTTTGGCCCAAGTCCAGTCCCCAGTATGGAGCTTACTGACTGTCTCCTTGACAGCAGACCAATTTGATTGGTCTATCCCGCAAAAGTCGAGAATCGCATCCAGAATCCTGGAGTGATTGAGGTGGTAGCACATTTGAGCAGAGGACAAGTTTGGGAAAGCGTCAAGAATCTCGTCAACGACTTTGATAACCTCTGCTTCACGAAGAGCGAGGCTGAGGCTGCTCTCGGAAACAATGTCAAAATTGGCTTCTCCGAAGATTTTGGGTTGATCTCTCAAAGGACCCACTCGGTAGACATTGTCGAAGATGAATGTCTTCCGCTCTGGCCGTGACTTCCGTGCGAGTAACATAGCATGTGGTAGTATTAGGTCGTAGGGGAGTTGCATGACTTTTCCCGTCGGATGAAGATACTGCACGACATCCTCAGAAGGATAGCAGGCTTGGTATGGGAACAGAGCTGGGCTGTCAGTCCTCTCGACAGCACCACGAAGTTCGAAGATGGAGCTCAGTCTTTGCTTAATCAGGGCTTGGAGGTCCAGATCGCTAGGCGAGGACCGTGACATAGCTCGTGCGTCCTCGAGCAGCGTGACCGCTAGCATGGGATCTGTCGATGTATTTTCTGAAAAAGGCGCAGAGTCACTTGTGATCTGGGGTTTGGGAAAGAGGCTACTGATAAACTGGGGCCGGAAATGTGACTTTTGATCCGCCAAAAGCCGGCGTGCTATACGGAATGATTCATTTTCGTCTTGCACTGGGATTTGTCCGCTTTCAAGAAGCTCTGAGCTACTCGGCCGCAAGGAGGGTTTGTGTTGGACAAGTGACATGAAGATTTTGCCTTGAGTCACCCTCTCCGGGATGTCAAGAGCTGCTGGCAGTATAGGATCCCTCTGTAATTTGGCCAAGGTCTGAGCCCGTTCCATGCCAGTGGCAAAGGAAACACTCATTTCCAGCAGTATCACGCCCAAGGAATACATATCTGCCTTTTCGTTGTATTTGCCATTACCTGCAGAGCGGACTTCAGGTGCGACGTAGGAAGCAGTCCCAATATCCTTGGTGAAGCTGCCGAAAACTTCTCTTGCGGGCTTTGTGGCACTCGAAGTAGTTCTATAATCGCCTGGCCTCGCAAGACCGAAATCCCCAATACGAACGTCGCCATCACTGTCAATGAAGATATTTTCTGGCTTTAGATCGCGATGTACGATGGATAAACCGTGAACATGTGCCAATCCTTGCACGATTTGGCGGAACAACCTCCAGCATTCGTGGGCGTTAGCAGGCAATCCAGAATTTATCAAATCACGCAACGTCTACAACGAGTCAGCGTTGAAAACGTCTAGAACTTTCAAGGGACCGAGTTTTCATGAACAGACTTGGCAACTGAAGGGCGTCAGCAGCCTCAGACTACTCCATAGCCCCTCGTACTACCAAAATGGCTGATTGCCCATGTTGGTTCTTGAAAGCTCGAGCGAATAGTGAAGCTTTGTACAGTCCATGTGCTTTTGGCCTTGTCTCATTCAACAGAAGTACAGCCCGTAAGTCTGTTTTCTGTACAATTCGAGGTGGCTGAACAGAGAGTGTGAACTCTTACGCTTCTCTGCACGCTTGTGGTAGCAGGGAGTATGGGAAAGGGGAATTACCTCTTGTTTGCAATACTCCATCTGTATGTAGAGTACAGTCCAAGCAATTGGCTCGGCATTGGCCGCGAAAATACTACCACGTCCTTCGGACTTTGAGCCCTCCTCTTCACGATTTCCATTGCTGCTGCTAAAGCTGTCGACTTCTTCTTCGTCGGCACTGGACGCTTCGCTATCATCGTTGTACGCAAATACAACATCAGCGTTGGATGAGCTGATGAAGTCAAGACCTCTAGAACTTGCTGGCAGCACCGACCTCCGTCCATCGTTAGTCCCGGAGGAATACATGTCATCCTCAGACGGATCTAAATCATCAGGACCTTGGTCCATGATCTCATCGTCGATCCAAGAGGCAAAATACCTTACAACGTTTGGGTGATTCAGGCGTGACAACACGGTCACCTCGCTCAGCACGGGATCCAGGGCTGACCTCGAGCTGGCTTTGATTTTCTTGATCGCATATGGCTGTCCATCTATTTTATTTCTCGCTCGGAATACTTCGCCGAACCCGCCACGACCAAGGCGACCTTCCTCAACAAATTCCTTCGCGTATCTTGATGGTGGAGCGCTATACGACTCACGTCTAGGATGAAACCGCTGTAGTTCTGCCGTCTTGAGGAACGAATTACTCCCAGACATGGCTTCTTCGCGTTGGTCACCTTCGAGTAAAGCATCATCATTTCGAAAGAACTCAAAATGCAGCAGATCCCAGGCAGATGGCCGCTTTTTGGGGTCAACCTGAAAGATCTGGCTAAGCAGAGCTCTGAGACTTTTTGTAAGCTTGAGGCTCTCGATTAGCGAAAATGGCGACTGTTGCTGAGTAACAGCCAAACCGAAGGCCATTTGCAGGAAGCAGACACCAAAATCCCAAATATCTGTTGCTGGCAACGGCTCATCGTCTTGGCCGACTGTTTCTGGTGCAGTCCAAGGAATTGGTACAATTTGAGGACTCCTGCCACATTTGAGTAAGTGCAAGTCGCGCTCGAAGCCTCCATCTGCTAATTTCGCTATGGTAGTCTTCCTTTCACCTTGTTCGGTGTCGCTCATCTCTAAGAGTATATTGCTCAAGTGTAGACTGGCATGACCATATCCATGGCGATGATAATGCTGGAGCCCTTCGATCAGTCGAATTGACCATGCGCGAATAGCTTTGATGTCTAAGTTGTCGACAATCTCAAGCGTATTCCTCAAAGACTGCCTTGCCGCAAGCTCCATGAGTATACTTACAGTCCAAGCAGAGGGCTTTTCGGTATGGAAGTGCTTTTGTATCTGGTAGTTAAGAGGTTTCATGATACTTTGGTGCGGACTCAAGCTAGTATGGAAATCAAGACTCGACTCCAAATTTTGTATTGCTCGTTTCATGGAGGACTCATTCCCATTCGATGTTGACACGTGGCACTCCTTCAAGACCAGAAACGGAGGGGTTTCGTCGTTGTTTTTCCCTCCACTCTGCCGAAAAGGCTGCACGGTGAAGACTGTGTTAATAGGCCCGCGCCGGTAAGCTGTCCTTTCATGAATAGCATTCACGACAACAGCCCTTCCAGTAGGCGACTTGGTGGCGCTAGATAATCGTTCGAAAACTACTCTTCCAGGTACATTACCCTCGATACTGGCGGTATGAAGCTCGGTTGTTGACTTATTTTCGCGTCGAGTAAGGTTGATTTCCCGCTGCTTTACCAAATCTTGGAGCATCTTCTCCTCTTCAGCCTGCTGTCTAAGAGCCTGTTTCCGCTTCTCTTCCTCGGCTTGCTGGGCTGATTCCCGAGCAGCACGCTCGCGCACAGCTCGTTCTTCATCCAAAGTTGGTACATCTTTGGAATTAATGCCACCAGCGCTGTCGAGAATTTCTTGCAAGGCCGTTGCTATCTCGAAGATCATCTCCGATCCAACTAAAGTCTTTGGCTTCGTTCTTAGGATTTGCTCGGCTTCAAATCTCGATTTTGGGTTTAGATCTGGGCCTGTTTCCAAAGAGAGGCGCGGTATTGTTTTTGGATAAGTTGGAGGGAAGGAAATACCAAGGATCATTTTCCTCCCATCCTCTGCATCTATCACTGTGCTTCTGAGTATGATTTGGAAAGCACGATCAGTGGTTCGATTCCAGGCTCCAGTCTTCGCTTCTTTTTCCGCAAAGTCGTCCATGTAGATGGAGCGAAGGACTTCGATCTCATCATGTTGGATTTCCGAGTAATTGGTGATGTTTGAAGCCATCTACACAACACTGCTCGCCAAAAGCAGACTCCCTAGGTCAGTACCTACAGCATCTTGGATTCGGCTGAGGGAGAGATGCTCTAGCGAGAAGAAAAACCTCAGCTAAACTCTAGCTGAAAGCCCAAGTACAGGTCACCGTGCCTGTTCCTTTTCTGTAAGTGTGTGCTTCTTTTCTGAAGGTATGATCGACAGCCCGGACTGAAGCTGACGCTGGGATTCTTCGAGACAGTCAGGCACTGAAAACCAGACAGCTCGAAGGTAAAGTAATCGATAACGGCGCTTGATTGGTCTAAGCGCGGGGACACATCCCTGACACAGATCATATCAGATCTTGGCACTTGAATTGTCGAGGGTGGAGGGTGTTTTGTGCGATCATTGCTTCCTCGATAAGTCCTAGAAATATTTGTCTGTTGTTTTGATTATTCTCGACACTTGTAATAATGGTGAACATTACTGAGAAGATTAAGGAGTAAGAAACAGGATGACTGAGTTGATAGATTCTGTACTAAAGAGATACGTTCAGGATCGAGGATGAAATGCGGAGAACGCAGAAAAATAAGGCCACAGGTGCGGTCAAAGACTGCACAGCCTTCGAGTTCTACGTTGACTGTTTGAAGAATACCATCTGGGTCTTCTGAAAGGGTAAATAATACCTGAAGTCTGGAAACATAGCTTTTGAGGCTTACTCCGTCAGAAAACTTGCTCGTCTTCGCGCTCAGCTTCTTGAGCCTGCACCCGGAGCCGGATCAGGTGGTGGCACTGGTTTCGATGTCAGTAAGAGCGGTGATGCTCGGATAGCCCTTGTCGGCTTGCCTTCCGTTGGCAAATCTACGTTTCTTTCGAAAATTACGAAAACCAAAAGTGAGGTTGCGGCGTATTCATTTACGACTCTTACAGCTATTCCTGGAGTACTCGAGTACGGTGGTGCTGAAATCCAAGTACTCGATTTACCCGGAATCATCGAGGGCGCTTCAGAGGGGAAGGGTCGAGGGAGGCAGGTCATCAGTGCTGCGAAGGTGAATAATTCAGACTGCCATTTAATTCGATTCACTGACTGATCACATTCAAGACCAGCGACCTAATTCTGATGATACTCGATGCAACCAAGAGAGCGGAGCAAAGAGCCCTGCTGGAAGGCGAGCTCGAATCTGTTGGCATTCGCCTCAACAGAGAGCCACCGTAATCGTACCTTCAACTCGACATATGTTTTCGTACTGAATACTACGCAGCAACATCTACTTGAAGGCTAAGAAAGCTGGAGGCATGAAGATCACCTTCCAGAATCCTCCCAAGAATCTTGACGAGAAAATGCTATACAACATATTACGCGACTACAAAATGCTCAATTGCGAAGTCCTTGTCAGAGATGAGAATGGTAAGTACTAGCTAGAGTACTATCAACACGTCGTTAAGGCCACGCAGCAACGGTCGACGATTTCATCGACGTGATTATGAAAGAGCACAGAAAGTACATTAAATGGTATGAGGACTTCCACGTAGCAAGGGTTTTCATTGACCGGGACTCAAGTTTATACGTCTACAACAAAATCGATTCAGTATCCCTCGATTTCTTGGATAAGCTAGCAAGAGAACCCCACACAGTAGTCATGAGCTGCGAGCTTGATCTTGGCATTCAAGACGTGGTCGAGAGATGCTGGCAAGAATTGCAACTAATGAGAATCTATACGAAACGGTATAAAGTCTTTGCCGGAAGGTACCTCCTATGTTGACAATCCTGCAGGAAAGGAGAAGAGCCGGACTTTAGCGAAGCTTTGATTGTCCGCAATAAGTCTTCGATCGAAGAGGTCTGCGATCAGGTCCATCGGACTCTCAAGGAGACCTTCAAATATGCCATGGTGTGGGGCGCTAGTGCAAGACATGTACCCCAGAGAGTTGGATTGAGCCATGTTGTAGCGGACGAGGATGTTGTGTCTATTGTTGCGAAATAGAGTATTAACCTCGACACTAGCTTACGGAACTATAGATATGTCCATCAAGGTGTTGTACAGGAAAACTAGCACACTGTTCATGTTAGGTTCGTGTTTTGCCCATTTCGGACAACTTGCACGCTATGCAGAGATTTTACCTGGGCAAAAAGCTATCATCATCGTTTCTGCAAATGCGTCACGCTATCAATTCCTATGGGACTGCCATCTTCATTTCGAAGGCACCGCAGAGGGAAAGGCGTCTCATATGCTAAACTTGGCCTCTCACGAACAGAACTTTCAGATATCTCATACTGCTCGTTTCAGTGCATACCACAAACCCATAATATCATAGAAACCGCCACACCACGACGACAATTCATGAGTTTAGGTGAACGTGATATCTCCCTTTCTGCACTATTGACCAGCCCCAAGAAAATGGCCACCGATAACGACCCTACCCACTGAGCCAACCTAACGGCCGGACCTCAATCAGGCTGGCCTCGGTTGAGGCAGATTCCCAAATGCCGAATCACTACCTTGGTTTAGACTGCTCGAAGCTCAAGTACTCGCCCTTGTAGTAAGAACAAACACCATGTGAACCATCAATTGCATCTTGGTAAAAATAAGTCACGCCCGTACAATCCTGATACGAAGCACAGTGCTCAATATAATCATCAAGAGTGGTACCAACGCTACTACTATGTTGATCCGGACCCCAGTTGCCGGTTCCGACGAGCCAATCAACGTTGCACATACGTGTGAAGACCTGCTGGGTCGAGGCGGTATACTGAGTGCCATTTGAGGCGTTGTAGCATGAATAATCTAACGAAAAGGTGGCCGCAGCTATAGATGAAGTAGTCGTGTTAGTGGACGGGGAAGAGCTTTAGCTGAGGTCATGATGGCGGATTTTGTGGGCAGACTTGAGTTGAAAGCTTTTGTTGAGGAGTTCGTGCTAGAGTATCTCAGAGCCTTAGCTCTGTTCTTCGAACAATGAAATGGCTGGCTCGTACATCAGTCCGCAGAGAGATCATAACTGGATGAAGCCGTTGATTTGTGTTTGGACGCAAAGCTACCTCCTACACCCCCGCCGATAGCGGCAATCACCAGTAGCACAACTGCTATGCAAAACAAGAGCAAGAACCGAGCTGGCTGCAATCCTAACACCTTGTTCTGATTCGTTTCATCCTATTCGCCATTAGACTTGAGGACCTCAAGGCCTAAGCTTTCGAATAGGTTGTCCTTACTTTACTGACTTGACGAGAGCTCCTTGTCTTCGGTCGAATTACGTTGAGGCGTGGCGACTTGCTTTTCCTCTGGCATTGTGGAGTATGCATGGTATGAGATAGGCTCTGGAGCTTGTGATTCTGAGTTCGAGAATTCTGGGCTGGGAAATTCTGAACCCGAAAGTCCTGGACTTGAGAATTCTGGGCTCGAAGAGTCGGCACGGAATCATAAGTAGTCCACCAATGATTAGTCAATTCTGACGCTCATCGGCTCGATTGAACTCTCACTTCTGAAGCCATTGGGAGAGTCGTAATACTCATTCGAGACTATCAACAAGTGAAGGAAGACCTCAAATCGATGGCAGAGAAACTGCCCGCAGACTGGAAGGGCAAAGCAGCCACATTTTTTTCCTCACCATGGCGCTGATCGATGTCATGGCTGCAATCTATCCAAAGCAAAGGGGTGGGAATATCTGCCTCGGACACGCCTGTTGCAGCCAGGACATCTTCCAGGCCCACCAAGCGATTTTGTTTTGGGCTCCAGATCTTGAAATGTGCGTTGCGCTGTGAAGACGTTGCTGCACCTCGAGAATGATTATCCAGCCTTCGGATGTGACAGGCCTAAATTTCACCCTAACTTTTCAGTCATGGATGCTTGCAAGCAACATAATTTTGTCATTTCGAACCGCACAAATAGTTCGAAGCTGAGCAATTGCATGAAACGCAATCTGATATTTTGAATAATCTGCTTTGATTGATGCCCAAAGCTGAAGATAAGAAGCATATCGAGTATTGCACCAATCCCCGTTGACGCCTATTGAACCTTGCGTCTTCGAACAAGCGGCATATTGATTTGGTTCCACTACCGATATCAGCATCATAACACTATCAATCAAGCTTCCGTACGAATGCAAGTTGCGCCCGGGCACCTTAGATGCTTTATATCATCAATGACCCCAGCTTGAAGAAGCCGTGCAATTTTCATGGTTCGCTGCCATATCTTCTTCCGCGCAAGCAACATGTAATCGGAAGATCTGCTTGGACGGGCAAGCCCTATCCAGACCATGCGTACGGTGGTCTGTTTCACATGACGATCATGGCTGTCTGTAGTTTTGTAGGACACATAATTCCTGAAGTGTTTCTTGCTTGTCTCTTATCTCTGTTGCTTCCGTGGCAACGAACATCCTATCAATCACCATGGCCAGTGCCGAATTGCGTAGTATAGTACTAGAGGAAATCATCAGCATGCAACTGCATATCGCCACCTTGACAGGGTCACGCTTACATCACCTACGTGCTCTGCGAGCTTCTGGTCGTTCAATCTAGAATCTTTGGGAACTTCCCAATCGTTAACCTTCCACCACCATTTTCTTATTCTCGCGCCAGCACTCTGTCCACTGAACGCTGCCCCTCTGTTCCAATGCTTCCACCCACTCAGTACCAACGTCCACAGCGTCCCCTGCACAAGCGGTAACAGCACCTGATCCCGCCCCGTAATCCATGCTATCCTCCACCACGTCTCGGCTCCTTGTAGACTGGCTAGATAGCTTTGCTCGAATCGAAGATCGGGCAGTGGGGGGAGATTTGAGCGCCGGGGAATAGGCTTGAGGGCCGAGTAGGGGATGCTATCTTCCGAGCTTGAGATCGATGTTATGGGAGAGACGGGGCGTTTTTGGGAGGCGGTGGTAGAGGGATTGAGGTCGTGAGCGGGGTCAGGTTGGTGCTTGATAGAAGCGGATTGAATTGTTGAGGCTATGTTTGCTGCTACGGAAGTCATCATGGATGTATTGATTTCGTGGAAATGCGAAAACTCTGACGAACGGAGCAAGGTCGTGGTGTTGCAGGTTGAATGGCGGAAACGCTTCAGCCGGAACTAGCCCGAACAGTTCGCCCGAAAGACGCTACCTTCGCCTAAGTTCCAGGCGCGCTTCAGGGCATTGCTCGGCGGAGCTCCCTAATCAACAAAACGACACACGCCCACCTTCTCATACCATTGGCACCAAGCTTGAAGCTGGCATACCCTCACAGAGCAATGTCTCGTATGAGAATCGGCAGACCTCGACTGCGCGCGCATCAACGATATAAAAGTAGCCCATAATACTTCCAAAACCCGCCCTTGTACGTTTCCTCGGTCCTAAAAGCCTACCCCGAACCTCTCTACTTTCCGTGAATCAAAGACCTCGGAAGCAATACCACAGGTGGACCAGCATGAGTACAATCAATAGGCTTCTTAGCCGAACAGACAAACATACACATGGGTCACACAGAGAAAAAGTAATGTCTCCTCCAGTCTCCCCACCACGAGGCTCCACTACAGCTTCCTTGTCGTTGAGGTCGAGCCATAGCACTTCGTCTTCTGTGTCTTCTGTATCTCTTGCATTCCCAGGCTTGCAGCCCAAGCGATCTCCACGCCTCCAAGCTACGCTTGGTACAGTTGAGTGTTCGTGTGCTGATGCTAGGACCTTGCTCCTACAGCCTAAATCAGATAGCGCGGTTCTCAATGGCCTTTTCGTGGCAGAGCAAGAGCACAAAAAGCATGAAAAGGATGAGGATAGGAAGGTATGAAAACCATCAGCAGATCTTCATGGCAGAAAGTTGACGAGTGCCAGATCAAATCTATCTCTCATCGACTTTCACGGGCAGGCATCAACAATTGGAAAGACGCGGACATCGCCTACGTCTTAAACGGTGCTTTCGCGAGTGGAAACTCGGATAAAGCGTATGAGCTCTTGGTGCTTCTCGAGGACTCGGAGGAGGGTATCATACAGAGCTATAATCCAGACGTTCGGCTCCTTGGGGCTATCAACAGAGAAGGAGTGACATGTTACCTCGATGCATTACTTTTTGCTATGTTCGCCAGGCTTGGAAGCTTCGAAGCCATGCTCTACAAGAATTTTGAAGACCCTCCACGGAAAAAGCTGGCGACGCTGTTGAGGCTGTGGGTGAACACCTTGAGGGCTGGAAAGCTAATTACCACGGACATCGTAGGTTTCTCTTCGAAAGTCCATGAGGAATGAGATCTTACTAATTTGACATAGACAAAGCAAATACAGCTCCAGCTGGCCGAATGCGGATGGAGAGAGGCCGCGGGGTTGTGCCAGCAGGACGCTTCCGAAGCCTTCACGTTTATCACCTCAACCCTGGCATTACCATTGCTCACTCTGAAAATGGACATCTTCCACCATGGAAGAGAAGATGTTACCGATGACCACAAATTCGTCAACGAGCGCCTTCTGGAACTGGCTCTACCTGAAACCGATGGGCACATCATCACGCTCGAGGAGTGCTTGGAATTCTTCTTCAATAACAAGATCCAAGTGAAAAGGTATCTTGACATGCTCGAGCGGAGAAACACCTTGAACTCGATACGATCACACCAATCTGTCGATTCAACCAAAGGTCATGCATCCCACATTGAAGTCGCAGAGGTCACCGACGTCTCACAACCTTCTTCGCCGATGTTGCACCCGCAGTCTGACCCAGTACCAATTTCGCCATGGCGACCAACCTTCCAAAGAAAAAGAGCACCTAGTATCATCCAAGAACATTACATCCCTGAGAAAAATGAAATGTTTGGCTGTCCTCAATCGACAGACGAAAAGGGCCCACAGCTAGGCCGGGTGAGGAAAGAAGTCATGATGCCTGCTTGGCAGTTCTTCAGCCTCATCCCGTGGTATACCAATAACATGCCTAGTAGTGACGCCCAGGTTGCGGCTCACTTTTCGTCCACACGTCCAATCCTTGGCATATGCCTAAAGAGATACGGTGTTTCTTCGAATGGGACAGCTTTCAAACGGACAACGCCCATCGACATTCCTATGGAGATTGGACTCCCCCATTTCATACAAGACGACAAGATGGCGGAGGATGGCCCAGCCTTCGGTAACTTCAAGCTCTCTTTGCAGTCTGTAGTCTGCCACAAAGGGATATCCGTGGAGTCGGGCCACTACATCAGTCTAGTCCGTAGCCCGGATCCTAATCAAGAGGGCGAAGATAAGTGGTTGCGGTTCGATGATCTCGCCAGAGAAAGGGTGGTTGACACAAATGGCGAACAGTTTCTACGCGAGGAGTCCCCTTATCTACTCTTTTACCAGGTTGTTCCTATCGAGGGAGATCCCGGCAATATCGCAGAGGGTGAACATCCTCCAGCGTACTCGAGGTCCAGTTTCAGCCAGGAATCTAGAGTTCATTCCGGTGTATCTGGTCTCTCGTCGAGCACCAGGGTCAGCTTTACCTCGAACGAAGATCCCAGCGTCCCAACCCAACGACCTTCTTCGGAGGTCCGCAGGCCCAGCACTGAGACATCATTGTCCGACGGACCTCGCGGGCGGTCGAGCATGCAAAGTGACAGGCCTCAAAGTGTGATTTTTTCTGACATCAGTGGCACCAGCTTCAGGCCAGAATTTCTTGGGACTCCGAACTTAGATTCTAGCCAGACCGATGGCCCGACTGCTCTGACCGCTTATCGTCGAGGCTCTAAGGCATCCAAAGAAAGCTCAAAGAGCAGACCGACCAGTCGGGCAGACGACAAGCGGATGAGCACCTCCCTATCAAGGCTTGCAAGCCGGATGTCCAGAGACAAGATGACCGCCCTAACAATGCCACAAAGTCAACCTCAGCCACCGAGTCAAGCAGACATTAAAGCCGGCGGTCCTAACCTAGCACCGCATCAAGTGAAGGATCCACCGACTGGAACCATGGGCCCTCCTGCACCTCTTGTACCTGAGACCGAGAAGCCTGCTGATCGGTCGAGGCTGAAAAAGGAGGCCAAGGAGAAGAGTAAAGCTGCTCATCGCGATCATCAGCACCTCATCAAAGCAGAGAGAAAAGATGGGAAGCCTGACAGGGAGTGCATTGTTATGTAAATTCATACTGGAATGGATTCCGGAGTTGTAGGAGCATTGGGATGATACCACCAAGTATAGCGTTTGTTTCGCGCTTCTTAGACATTGTTAGAGCATTGCTAGATAATTCGCTTACATGTTAGGATCCTTTACAAACCAGGTTCCTCTTGCACAAAATGTATCTCTCGCTCTGAACTCCGTGCGCTATGCAGACTTATGTACATCTAATTTACATGTTTGCCATAGAATGGCACACCCATCGAGCTCAACAGCAGCCTCGCGTCTTTGTCGTTCGTAGCCGTGGTACAGCAGTAGATGTCGATACCTGGAATCATCCTCGGCGGATACCTATATCACATACAATGTCAGCCAATATCCCACATCGATTCCCACACCATCTCTCCCACTCCTTCCAATCTCTCCAAAAACCCCAAATAGCAAGGACAAAACTCACGCATCATAATTAATCTCCACCTCCGGAAACACCCCCACAACATCTGGCCCAAACCCCCAAGCCAAATCTCCACTCCCATCTCCACTACTCCCACTGACACCTTTATATTCCTTAATCCTCGGCATCACCACCTCCACCACTTTCGCCAAAAAATTATACATGTCCTCTCCCCTCAACTCCACACCCACTGCACATGGGTTTCCCTTGCGTAGGTTGAAATTCGCAACCGAATGCTTGGCCATAAACACTTTCGCGCGCACGTTCGTGATGGCTTGGATGACCATGCCCGCGACTTGGAGATATGCGCTATCGGAGCCAGCTTCGCGGAGGAAGGAGTGGACGTGGATTTTCTCTAAACGTGGTATATTCCTGAACGTGACCGGTCGTCTCAGCAAGGGCAGCGTAGGCCCTCCCCTCGGTGGGCGCAGTGGTCTGTTTTTGTGATAGGGAGAAGATCCATCCCAGCCACGGAGACGGGGGCCAGAGGGACCGGGGAGCGTACCGGGCGGATGGTGCGTGTACATTAGGGTTTGGAGGTCGGGAGCTAGGGTACTGTGGTAGGTTTGCTCGAGACGGGCGAGGGAGAAGGGACCGGGGGTGTAGAGGCGGGAGGAAGGGGACGAAACTGGGGGCGGTTGGTGGGGGTGGAGAGGGCCGCGGTAGTATTTTGGGGGGCGGTAGCGGTATCTGGTGGGAGGAGGGTTAGTAGGGAGCGTAAGTATGGGCTTGGAGAAAGCCCGAGAGGGAGGGGCGGTAGAAAATGAGGAACAGATTGACTGACCGACTAGAAGGTAACTGCTTCTCCCGTCGCTTCGTTCGTGCTATAGGGTCAAAAGACTTGATGTGATCTTCTGAAGGACCTCCGATATGCATAGACGACAAGGGATCAACATCTTCAGAAAGCTCGGTCATTCCATTGAAGGTTGAAGCTTTCCTGCTGGCATTGAGGCACTGGAACCCCTGACAGCTTCTCTCCCTCATAGGCCCAGACTGGAAGAGCCGAGGTACGCGCTGGCAAGCCATAATGATCTTTCGCGCGAGGCTGAAGGTGGGGAAGAAGCGTACCGTATGTTGCAAAGGTCAATTTTGCTCGACATCGAAAATAACTCCCACGCCAAGACTTAATCGGACGCTGGCTGGACTAGGCCAGTGTCGGATCCCAAATAGAAATACGGTAGTCCACAAATCAACGTTTGCAGCCCTTTCAAGACGACGGATCTTTGTATGGTTGAGACTCAGCTCCTTAAAGTACAAGCAATACCTTCCTCAAAGCCAACTTTTTACGCACCCTCTACAGCGAGGAGGAAACACATGGGTAAGAATTTAAAATCGATCTTTGTGCATTATCATCCTGAACTATCTAAAGGTCGTAGACATTAAAGCCATTCCAAGACCTAGACGAGTAGTATTCTGATCTATTCAGTTCATATGCTTCCTGTATGTGCTCAAAGCAAGCCAAACTCGCCACGCTATTTTGTCCTCCTGTCATCGCATCATGTAAAAAGACAACTCAGAATCCTTTCCTGTCCAATAAGTCTTTTGCAACACAACCCTGCGCTCGTTCCCTCTTCCTTTTTCCCTATGATAGTCATGAAGCTAGACGATCTGCTTCAAGAACGGACTCAGCAGCAACTCATCCGCGCTTGGCCTCTTCTCGTGGTCAATCTCAAACGTCTTGTTCATGAAGACTTTGCCATCGTCACTCGCAAAGTCGGGTATGGTAGGTTTAGCACTCGAGTTTCCGATCTGGAAGATTGCCTGTAGCTGACTGCAATTCGGGAAAGGGTGCGTGCCAGTGAACATCTCCACGATCAGGCAACCCAGGGACCAGATGTCGGCCTTTCGAGTGTACGATGTCTGTCTAACGACTTCGGGAGCCATCCAGAAGACGCTGCCTTGCAAGGAGGGCCGGTGCATGTGGCCGCCGTTCTTTTGTGGTTGGAGAATCGCAGAGGCTTCGACGCGTTTGGAGATACCAAAGTCCGAGATTTTGATGTTGCCTTTGTTGTCGACGAGAACGTTGGCGCCTTTGATGTCACGGTGAATGATGTCCCTGCCATGTAGATACGAGAGGCCCGTCAAAATTTGGCGCACAAAGTTGCGAATTAAAGGTTCTTTAAGTTGGCCATAAGAGTTGAGCATGGCCGCCACGGAGCCACCAGGCACATACTCGAGGAAAATATTGAAATGATCAGCATCTGAGTTGGAACCCAAGTACTGGACTATATTTTCATGCTGAAGGTCACGGAGGAGATCAATCTCGCGCTTGAGAGCGGCGACCATACCCTCTTTCTTCTTGTCGAGATTGCTGTTGCTATTGGAGGGAACCTCGACTTGTTTGACAGCCATCAGCTCACCAGTAACGGCGTGTAGAGCCAAGTACACGCTACCAAAAGACCCTTGCCCGATGAGAGTACCTTGCATCCATTGGACGTTGTCCCACGAATCTCCTTTGAGAAATTGATTGAGCTCCTCGTCCGGCTCATCACCGTCTAGGGCAAGAGCATGGCTCAGGTTGTCGTTGAGGGAGCCACCAGCCTCCGTTGTAGGGCCACTGCTACCGGACTCGTCAAAGTAGCTCTGAAGGGCCGCGTGAGATATGTCAGAGTCGGCCCCATTTATGCCCGGTTGTGTGTCGCTTTCGAACGAGACGTATGACTTCCTATTAGGCTCGACGGGAGATTCTTCCGCTAGGGGTTGAAGAGAGCTAGACGCGATTGAGTCACGGTAGGCATTCGAATTAGCAAAGCGCGAGACAGAAAGCGGACGAGGCCCTCGAGCAGGAGTGGCGCCATTGAGCCAGGCGTCTGCGATATTTGGAAGTGGCGGAGCATCTTTAAGGCTTGAGGTCCAGCTAATGTTGCTAGCTGTGCTTATACGGCTAGCTGCCCTACTCAGGCGGGCTGATCTTCGCATTGACATTCGAACGGTTCTCTCGATAGTCTCCTTTTGGTGGTCTGGAAAGTATGTGTTCAGGTCTTGGCTGATCAATTCGCTCGGCGGCCGGCCACCGTGATATTCCTTGATCTTTGGTTTCGACTGCGAGTCCGACCGCATAGGAGTATCTTCCCATCCTTGAGCTGCTGTACTGCCGCTCCGATCTCTCGGTCGTGGTTGTGGGGGTACAAATGTAGCTGGTGATAATGGGTAAGCCAGGTCATTCAACGTCTCGCCTGTGAGCTTCTGGATTTTCAACTGACTGCGGGGGTTATTGGTATTTAGAGTATTGATTTGCATCTCGTTCTGTTCCTCCATGGCAATGCTAGCAGCTTTGCGTAATTCCTCTTCCTCGGGCTCACCGGCATGTCGCTTGCGAAGAATCAGGCGCCCACGTTCGTTTCTGTCGTATGGATCCGAGCAGATCCGCAGTAAGTCGTTGTCACTGAGACGATGAGTATTGCTCAGGTCCTGACCAGACCCATCCAAATTCCAGAAGCAGTAATTCCGAATTTGTGTTTCGGGCAGACTGAGCTTTCTCAGAACGCTTGCAACGACATCCTCCAAGGTCTTGCAATTCTTGATGTCCAGCACCTTAGTTTGCCCCCCACCATAAATGACTCGTATAACCGGCTGCCCAACAGGTAGCTTGCCGACTGTAGAGTCCATGCCAGGATTTTGTCGACTTGGTGTAGCTGGCCGTAGACCAGTGGTATTCTTGGCGGAAGATGGAGCATTGAAGTAGCCTTGATTTGGATCTCTCCGTGCGGTAGCCAGGGGACTCATACCACCATGACGCTGTGTACGGAGCCCTTTGAGCCCGTCCTCGGCAAGCGGTGAGCCTGGTCGAGGGTGGCCATTAGCAGCATTGAAGTTATCCAATGCATTCAAATCAACTTTTTGTGACCATCGTTTTCTGGAAGATTCAGGGTAAGGTCGTTCCCTTGCCGTGTTGAAATCCCTGGGAGATCTTGATGAGGATGGAGTATACGGTGTGTAGAGTGAACGATTGTCCAGAGCGGCGAGAGAATCCCGGTTACGCTTCTTGTGGTTGCCGACGGCTTTGGTCCTCAATTGCTTGATCGCAACGAATATTCGTACACGATCTCCGATTTTCTTGATCCCCATCTCTTTGAGTACGAGCTGATCACACTCGATAAGATTATTGCCGGTAACATTATTGACTATTATTCCTGTCAGTTGCTTTTCCCGTCTGAATTGAGCACCACGTTCTCGGGTAATGTAGGAAGAGGACGGAGGTCTCGTCGCTTGGGTCTCGGATTCTTACCTTTGAACAGCTGCTCATATTGAGAGCAATTGATGGCACGTAGCCAGTCTGCAACGCGTTTTTCGTCCCAGGAACTAGCAAAGAATGTATGTCAGCAAAGGTCTTTGTCATCATTGATAGGCTGAGTGGGTAGAGCCACCCACCGAATTGAATCTTGCCCATCGCTTGGTTCTGAGAACTCTGACTCCGTTGGGCTTGAGAAGGAGGCATTGTGTGAACTCGCACCAGCAGAGGGTTTGTGGGCTCCATAGTTGACAGCATATTGTGAGACCACTGATGGCTGATTTGGACCCATCCCCATCGACGAGCCATAAGGAGACTTGGATGCCAGGACGGCCATTGCTCTATCCACTCCAATTGCTACGGGTCTAGCGTGGTGCTTAGAAGTTGGTCATTTGATGGTGACCTAATGCGTCGATAGACAAAGGGTCCGGAGCTCGCGAAGCAGGCTAAACCGGCTGTTAGGAAAAGGGCGGACGATTAAGGTATTAGTTTTGCGAGGTTGATGGTGATATTAGTAGTGACGCAAGTTGTAGAAAACCCTAAATGAACTGCTGTGAAGTGAATAGTCGTTGTAGTGAGGCAGATTTCAGCGTGAAGCTTTCCTCCTGTTGTTTCGAAGACCGGGCCGGCGGTTTCGCAAAGGTAAGTATTGAAGTATTTCTAAGATAGTCGTAAAGTCGTCGGGTGTGTTCTCCGACGGATTTTGATGATAGAAATGATGATTAGGATGTTGCACAGCGGTGCGTGGTGATGGGAGAGTCCTTGGAGTGGAGAGGAGAGGGAAGCGGATGATGTGAGGTAAATAGGTAAGTGGGTCGGTAGTTGCGAGCTGAAGCTCGTGCAGGAGATCAACAAGTCCACCAGAAGGGCTGAGCTCACTTCTTTATGTGTACGAGTACCTCGTAGCCTCTTCCGGTCTCACTTCATCCACCTCAGCGCAGATTCTTTGTCGTGGTGACTGACGCGACGACAAGTGTATCAGAGTCTTGGAGGCTTGGTCTCAAATGCAGGTCTCGTGGCTTGGTCTCTTCCAATCGCAAATCGTCTTTTTTTGGAGACCCTGAGAACAAACTAGAGCGACTTTGAAACACGCAATGTGCGTCATTAGCCGCCAAAAAGAGAGGCAACCTCTTCACCAACGATGACGAGTCAGTCATAGACCTGTGATAATTGTTGTGGAACTTCAATTCCTCGTACTTCATCATCTACGTGGAGCAAAACTCTTTCAATTTAATGGCAACCTTATGATACACTCCGCAACTTTCGTGGATACACTTCGCCCCACGCCGATCCCCATTGTCCTCCGCTGACCCTCAGCTATGCCACACAGCGCCACTTTGCCGCATGCGGCATGCCTGAACAGTGAAGGGGAGGTCCTTGCGATGGCATGCGATGCGATAACCAATCAAACCTTTTTACCCGATGCGAGAACACCACAAATCAAACTTGGTTCTCTCGAAGACATGTTTACCTTATTGTCTGTACCCCAATCATCGTCACGTCCGGGAGCGCTTTGTATGGCGGTGTGCAATTTAAAATACTGACCACTCCAAAACACCAGTAGTCCAATTGTATGATATTCGTTGATCGAGGCGCGATAATCTGTAGTCGTTATTCATGAGATAAATCCTAGCTCTTATTTCCGATGACTGCAGTAGAATATTTAGTTGCATTTTCGTTACCGTTACCGTAAGAGCTGCAGCCTCGGAAAATGGCCGTTACATGCCTTCCGAGCTTCCCAAGCTGTGACTTTCCGAGATGCTGCATGACATGTCGCAGCACAACTGAGCTTGGCTCAATGGAGTCCCAATAGTGTCGCCCATAGCAAAACATAACGACTGATCAGAGTGGCAGTCAGTATGCAGGAACTGGATGAATCTCTGCCCATTTTCAAGGTCGAGCGAGTACAGCTCCAGTTTTCCATTTCATCACACTTTGTTGCTGCCCAAGTAGCCAACAATGTCCTGGTCCTGGCGCTATCGACTGGGCGTATCTTACGCATAGACCTAGACAGCCCTTCCGACATTGATGGTAACTACACTCCCCACCATGAATGCCTAAGCTAATTTTGGCTCTTCCAGATATTGACCTACCAAAGAAGACATCGGAGGTTGGCCTGATTCGCCGCATGTTCCTCGACCCCTCAGCCTCCCATCTAATCATCTCTACGACCCTTGGCGAGAATTACTACCTGCATACACAATCGAGACAACCTAAGCCCCTCTCGCGCTTGAAGGGCGTTGGCATTGAGAGTATAGCATGGAATCCATCCGTGCCAACAGCTTCTACACGTGAGATCCTCGTAGGAGCCGTGGACGGGAATGTGTACGAAGACTACATCGAACCATCCAACGAATTCTATCGCAGCCAAGAGAAATATCTGAAACCAGTCTACAAGGTACCTGATGGACCGGTATCGGGGCTATGGGTCGATCTGATACCAGGGAGGTCTGACACCAGACGAGTACTTGTGGCTTCGCCGAACAAGCTCTTGCATTTTCTAGGGCGTATAGGTCGACATGGACAGGAAGGCTCAGGATCGATATTCACCAAGCTATTTGAGACGGAAGCGCCGACGTTGCATGAGGTCAATGGAGGTACACAGTCTTCCCAGTCAGCGCTCGTCGTTTCTCCAGACTCTCCGGAATCTCAGAAAAGCGAAGATGAGAATGGGGAGCGTACATATGCATGGCTCTCAGCGCAAGGTGTCTTCCATGGCCGCCTGCGGACCACCACAGCCTCGGCTAGTCTAGGCAGCACCGTGTTCAATAATTCAAAACTGATCTCAAGATCTCTCATACCTGCGTCGGAAAATCTTAGTGGTCGCAAAAGGGCAGCGCAAGATCCTATCTCAGGAATTGCACTTTCGCAATGGCATGTGCTATGTCTAGTAGAAGGCAGGATTGTAGCCTTGCAAAGGCTCGACGAACGCGTCATCTATGATCAAGTCGTGCTTGAGCCTGGCGATAGCGCACTTTGTCTTCTGGCTGATCAAAAGAAGAACACATTTTGGCTGTTCACTACCCATGATATCTTTGAGATTGTAGTAACAGACGAGGATCGAGACGTGTGGAAGATCATGCTAAAGTCGCAGGAATTTGGACTTGCTTCTCAATATGCCAAAACACCGTCTCAGAAGGACGCTGTTGCAATGGCATCTGGAGATCACTTGATCAGCAAAGGTCAATACCTTGAGGCTGCGAGTTTCTATGGAAAAAGTAGCAGGCCTTTCGAGCAGGTGGCTTTGGCGTTCATTGATCATGGTGAACAAGATGCTTTGCGCAGATATCTTTTGACAAAGATAGCAACCTACAAGAAGTCTTCTATCATGCAGAGGACCATGATTGCCAGTTGGCTTGTGGAAATATTTATGTCGAAACTGAACTCGCTTGACGACACCATCACTACGAAAGCACAATTGACAGAGAATACTAACACAGCTGAGACCAAGGACGAGCTTGCCACAATTCGCAAGGAGTTTCAAGACTTTGTGAGCAAATACAAGACGAGCCTGGATCGAAAGACTACGTATGAAATCATTAGTAGCCATGGACGAGAGCAAGAACTGCTGTCTTATGCAACAGCCGTTGATGACTATAATTATATTCTATCGTACTGGGAACAACGAGAGCGATGGCAAGAATCTCTCGATGTGCTCAAAAGGCAGACCGAACCATCAATATTTTACAGATACGGCAGTGTCCTGATGGTCCACACGCCGACTGAACTCGTTGACATACTCATGCGTCATCCTGATCTCGATGCTCTCAAACTCATCCCTGCTCTTCTGAATTATAACAAGATCAATACCAACATACCCCTGGAAAAGAACCAAGCGGTCCGCTACCTCCTCTTCACCATCAATGCCCTCCACTCTACTACCCCAGCAATCCACAACACCCTAATCTCAATCTACGCCTCACACCCATCGCCCTCCGAAACCGCCCTTCTTTCGTATCTCTCCATCCACTCTCTTTCCAACCCGCCGCCCTACGACACAGACTTCGCCTTCCGCCTCTGCATCCAGCATGCCCGCGTCCAATCTGCCGTCCACATCTACACCTCTATGGGATCTTACGCTTCCGCAGTTGATCTGGCACTCAAATACAATGAGATCAACCTTGCATCGCTTGTCGCCGATCGGCCCTCATCTGCCACCGATGCCCCCCTGCGGAAACGCCTCTGGCTCGCTGTAGCCAAGAAGGTGATCTCGCAACAAGGAACTGGCAGTATCAAAACTGCCATCGACTTCCTCAAACGCTGCGATTTGCTTAGGATAGAGGATCTGATACCTTTCTTCCCAGACTTCGTAGTCATAGACGACTTCAAAGACGAGATTTGCGCGGCTCTCGAATCATATTCACACTCCATCGCCTCCCTGGAGCAGGAAATGGATGCTTCGGCCGCTACGGCTGAGAGCATCAAATCAGACATCAAGCAATTAGACCGGCGGTATGCGATCGTGGAGCCTGGTGAAAGATGTAGAGTGTGTGAATTGCCGCTGCTGAGTCGGCAGTTCTTCGTCTTCCCAAGTTGCCAGCATGGGTTTCATAGCGATTGTCTCGGCAAAAAGGTGCTTGACGGGAGCGGGCTGACGGTCCGAGGGAGGATCAGAGAACTGCAAGCACAGATTGGACGGGGCGGGCGAAGGGAGAAGGAGGGAAGGGAGTTGGATGCGCTGATTGCTGGACAATGGTGAGTCGAATTGCGTTCTTGAAGTCTGTTTGTATTAGGGCTAACCCTTGCATGGTCGCAGTATACTCTGTGGCGATATTGCAATCAAGTCCATCGAAGAACCGTTTGTCTCGGACGCGGACGATGGCGAAGAGTGGGCGATATAGTGCGGTAGTATCTTCTGAAATGAAAATGTTCGAATTGTAAACATTGCTAAGGTAGTATCTATAGGCGACCCATGCAGTAGAAGTATTTTCAAAAGTCTGTCTCATCAAGAGGTAATTTACACCAAACCCTTACACCGCCAACAACAACAACAACAACAACAACAACAACAACAACAACAACAATAGATCACAAAACAGCAACCCCTTCATGGTACCACATAAAGTGGTCACCAGAGGCCCATGACAAACAAAAGAAAGAAAACAAAAGCTCGCCCAGTCGCCCAAATCCTCATTGCCCACCATCCTCAAGCCCCTCCAACAAGAAAGTATAAACTCGCCGAACCGCTCAAAGCCCATCAACCGAAACCACTAAACATCCCACAGCCCCGACAGCAAGACACAACGAATCAAAAAAGAAACCCTTCGTAGCACCACATAAAAGTGATGACAACAATGGGGCCCACACAAACACAGGCCCGAAAACCAACAACCCAAACGCCAGAACTCCTGAAAATGCATAGCAAGAAAGCAACCCAAACTCCAGAACTCCGATGTAAATGCATAGCAAGAAATCAGACCCAAACTCCAGAACTCCGATGAAAATGCAGCAACCCAAACGCCGGAACTCCTGGAAATGCATGTCAAGAAATCAACCCAAACTCCAGAACTCCGGTGCAAATGCAAGACAGGGAAGCACGGGAACAGGACCAGGGGCGGGGGAAAAGGGGAAGGAGGAAGAATAGGAGCGAGGGAAAGGGAGGGGGAGGGGAGGGGGAAGGGAAGAGGGAGGGGATGGTCAGTAAGTACAACATACCGAAGTGGAAGGTGGAAGGTGCGATGGGGATGGAGATAGGTCGAGGGTAAAAGGGTTGTGGTGGAAGGCACGATAGCTGATTGTGGATGGAAGAGAATTGTTAAGAAAGGAAAGATTTTTTGGGCAGGAGCTGGCTTTTTATGCTTGTTGCCAAGAGAGTTGATTTGATTTAATCTTATGAGTCATTCGGAATATATTGGAGTAGGTTTCGAGGAGGCTTGAGTTTAAACTTTGATATGGGTAAATGTCGACGCCAAAATTTACAAGAGTAGGTGATCTCCCCATCCACAACAATGTCATCGTTTTATACTCGGAGCCAAGACAGCTGATTAAGATTGATCTGTCATCCGGGATATGGTGGAAGATGTGAATGTTGTTAAATTGGAGGAGGCTGGAAATTAGAGTTTGATATGTGTATACACCAACGCCACCAAAAACCGTTGCGAACCACATCAAAAAGAGTAAGTGATCTCACCTCAACAATGACATCGCGCAAGGAGTCGTTCATCGGCACTTTTTACTTAGGTGTTTATAAATCTGCTGTCAACAAAGCCAAATTAGGACTAGCGTTAGAGCACTGTATTCAAACACTATAATACCTGGATCTTACTCTACATCCTGAGCAATCCCACCCCAGTTGATCCCTACCTCCAAGAACCTTCTGATTGTATTGTGTAGATCCCACACAATCATGAACATCACACAGCAGCTACACCCAAACCGTCACTATCAACGACCCTACTATCACCATCCCATCTACCTCGACCTCCCCCCACGACCTCAGCCCCCCCAACATTCAAACCCTCGATGACTACCCCCATAAGCCCCATCAGCTAGCTGCCGTCTTTCCGCATCACCATTCGTCATCCCCATCGTAAACGGCTCAAGTCTCCGCTCCGGTGCTTCTTACAAAGGTAACCAGCACGCCAAAAGCGCAACCACGATCGACCCCACAGGCAGTCCTACTACACCCAAACCCATCTGCCCTTCCTGGCTTAATCCGAGCCTGTGCCGTCGCCGCCGCTGTTAGTATTCGTTTGCGAGGAGTTGGGAGATGTAGATGAGGAATGTGGAGTTGAATTGGTAAGCGGTAGCGCCGTTCGAAGAGGGTGTGGTCCGCTCGGATGTACCGCCAGACGATGTAATAGTGGGTGTATCCACCTTGACTGGCATACTCCACGAGCCCGCGGATACTGTCGACGTAGCCGATGCGGCTGCTCCTCCGGCGGCTTCTTTGCATGCGAAAAGGACAGCGGGGACACCATCTGGGCCGTCGAAGTAGCAGTTGTTGTGTTGAAAGTTGCTACTCACTGGGTTAGCGCAGGACGTGTCTTGGTATATGATCAGTGAGGCATCGCTGGAGATGCAGGAAGGGAGGGAGGGTTTCGACGACGATACCGTGGGCGCTGGGTGTGACGAGGCAGGCGTCGATAGGGACCTTGACAGATGGGTTGATGGTGCTCGCTTGGGAACATTCTTCGTCGAGGAAGAGGGCAATTGTTCCTGCGAGAGAGCGGACGGGGAGATGGTGGAAGAGGATGTAGAGGAGGAGAAGGAGAAGGAACTTGGGGCCTATGGTAGAGGAGACGAGAAGAGAGACAAGAGGTTTGGGCGGGATGGCCGAGGATGATAAGCAGACGGAGCACAGGAATGGCCCTCAGCGCTTATACCATTTTTAAAGTCTCAAGAGACCTTACTACCGATTGGATTGATGCCAAGGTTGCTGCAAGTCGAAATAGTCTAGTTCTAGAATTCCGGTAGTAGCCTGAAGGTGTGAAGCAATTTTAGCAAAGACATAGGTCACGTTGAGCAGCGAGCACATAGGTTGAGTGGGTAAATGCCATGTTTTCGACCAACTACCTACGCAGCTAACCTAGTCCACCGCATGCGTTTCACTCAACCAACTCAACTATCTCGACCGCAAATCTATGCATTGAGCGATTTCTGCAAACTTCGAGAAGCGAAGCCAGCCAAGATCAACAAATGGTTATCCTAAGGACCTCCAACCCACTCAAGATCATCACCCAGACTATCACGCGAAGTTTGCGGAGTATGAGTATCCCGACGCCAGTCGCGGACCTTTGCGACCGCATTCTCCTTCCTGTTACTCCTATCCCAAGCCCCATTCCAAGCCCCATTCCAGCTACCATTCCCTGGAAACACCTTCAATCCAAATGCGGTACGCCAGTTGTTTGCACTAATTGTCTTTTTACGGCTTGACTCAATAGGGAGGGACTCGGCGCTTTGGTTGTATTGACGTCGGCGGTTGCCTAGCGCTGCCCACTTGTCCATGACAGATGTTTGGTTCGTGGGAGTTGGAGTCTCAGCAATAGGCCGCTTGGATGGAGGGGAGTAGCGTGCTGCAGGGTCCTCGAACAGGAAAACATCACTGTCGCTGACATTGTCGGTCGTTGCAAGCTGCGCCGGCTTTGGTCGAGGAGTCCTTGCGTTGGCGGAGGAATCCTTGATTTCCGAGAGCCCAGAGCGGCGGAGTATAGGATTGTCGCCTTTGCTCTCTTGACTCCAGGTACGGCTATTGTACTCCCGACGTTTTTCCAATGCGTCCTCATGCTGTACGAACTCCTCCTCTTCGTCTTCATCCCAAATATCGGTCCAACTCTTCGAGACTGTGTTCTTCTTGCCAAACACCGATGACAGAGAAGTCATCCGAGAAGGCAGCGAGGACGGAACGGTAACCGGATCGGACCGTGGAAGATTGCGAGAAGATGGTGGTTGCAACACCACAGACTTGAGAGAAGCACCCTGAGTGGAGTCCAGACCAGAAGTAAGCGAAGAATTTTGTGCCATGGAGTACCAAGAGTTTCTGTCCCTTTCAGAGGCAGGGAACAAGTCTTCGGTGTAGCTCTCGGTGTCCGCAATGGCAGACAATTGACGGCGGTGTGGACTCATATGAAGTGCCTTTGACCATGGAAAAGTGCCGCTTTGATCCATCTGCGGGCTCGAAATAGACGGTGTACGAAGAGGCTCCCTGTTTGCGCTTGCAGGTGCAACCTCGCGTGCCTCAGTGCAAAAGTCGTCCAAGGCTTCCTCGTCGGTAGTGAAGGACACCACCCGTTCAAGAGCATCTCGCAGAGCGGACAGCGAGCGCTTGGCAGGGTCGATAGCCATGGCATGAACCAAGACTTCGAAAGTGTCTGAAGACATGTTAGGAAAGATGTCGAAGAGCGCTTGATTGTCTCGAGCAAAGTCCGAAAACAGCTTGTCAGATTCCGTCGGTGTCACGAAAGGGTTGCGTGAAAAGAGTACATTCAAGAGACAGATACCAATAGCCCAAGCGTCGGCCTTGGCAGGTGAATAACCATTCTCTTGAGGATCATACTGTTCCGGCGCCATGTATCTGTCACTGCCCACGCAGGCTTCATGCGACCGAGCATCGCTGGTAGCAAGTCCAAGGTCACCGAGCTTCATGGAGCCATCTTGAGCAAGGAAGAGGTTCTCAGGTTTAATGTCCCGGTGGTAAAGGCCTTTGGAGTGCATGAATTCAACGGCACCGACGAGCTGTAACATGAAATCCCGCACATTCTCCGTCTGAAGTGGTCCACGACCAAGACGAATAGCTTCATAGAGGTCACCCATTGAGCAGTACTCCAAGACCAGGAAGATATGGCCCTTGGTCTCGAAGGAATGGAGGAGATTGACAATATTTGGGTGGTTGCCAAGGCGGTCATGGCAAACAAGCTCCACGGAATTCTCGTCAATGTCAACGGCAGGGCAGTCCTTGGTCGCCGAGGCCTTGCTCAAGCACTTGACGGCGACGAGGTCACCGGTAGTAATGTCTTTCGCCAGGAAGACCATACCGAATGACCCCTGGTTCAAAGGAGAGATCGACTCGTAACGCCCGTCTAACACCAATCCCTCAACAAACCCATTTTTCATACAATCCATAACGTCTCCGAAATGATGATTGGAGCAGACGCGACCAGGACGTGAAGAAGACACCACACCGACCGATTTGAATTACTGACAAGTGACTTCTGGCGGTTGGTGCACAAAAGAATGCCCCGACGTCTCTTCTAGAGCACCTTCAAGGAGTGATGTGTAAGGTCCGGGGGATTAGATCCGGGCCTGGTAGCTAATACAAGAAAGTATGATTATGCTGAAGAGTCGTGGTGTCGAAGAGTGTAGAGGAAACCAGTGGTATTATAGTTAACAACGCAAGCACAAACGCTGGACAGCTCGCTCCGCCCGCCGCTCATGGACCAAAACTCCGTCTCGTTCTATCAATGGCTCATGCGCGAGGATGGGATATCTTTTATAAGCAAAGGGAATAGACTATCGATCGTCGGCAGTGGAAGGCAGCGTGCGTATATACGAGGAATGACGACTCGAGGGCGTTATGTTGACATAGGATTACTGAAAGGTGTAAGAGTGAATCGGCTTAGCGAGGGCGTCGAAGGGAACAGCAGTGAGCTAAGGAGAGGACGTCGAGATCGGTCGACCAAATCGAAGTAGAAACTGGGGACAGGATATTCGCTGCGTAGAGTCGTAAGGTAGACGAGAAGGTTGCTGAAAAGGACAAGTTTGCTCAAGTTGAAGGGAATTCCTCAAACATGGAGCGAATCCTCCGAGGTTGGTGATGTGGCCTGGCAGGGTGACGAGATGTGTCGCTGACTTGAATCTAGAGACCTGCAGATTGAAGAGGGCCAGGTATCAAGCTCTTGAAGCTGAGTGGCTAGGTGATTGGCCTGACGGAGAAAGGGCCGGTTGCTACCGTCGATTCACTTTAGTCACAATTAGGCTGTCGTCGATGTCGTTCTTGGAGGCAGCTATGAGCTTGCTGTGAGTCAATTGCCGGTATGCTGGACGTAGAGGACTTGTAGATGGCGTAGGACCGAGGGACAGAGAAGCATTAGATGGCTCGAGCTTATGGTGGGAGCTTATGATTGATGAAGCTTCGATGTTGCTGCAGGTGACGTCGAGGAATTCAATGGAGGGAGTGACGCTAATAAAAACACAAAGGAGGGCAACAACAATGACTGACGTGGTGAATTGGCAAGTACGATCAGATCATTGTTGAAATTATTGAGCTTGAAGTATGATCATGGCGACGATGGGCTTGATGGCAGGAAAGGAAAGCGAGGTGGGATGGAGCTTGGGCTGCAACAAGTTTATGGGGGATTTGGCCGTAAGATTGCGCTATGTCAACAGGTTTGTTTGGACGGCGGCTCAGCGACAACAAGCTAGTATGCAAACAGACTAGCGTTACAATACACCGATACCACCGCCATTTCTACGACCTTCCATCAAAGCCAAGACACACCAAGAGAGGGGAGCCGGGTCGACTAACAGACTTCGTCTTAAGCAAGTCAGCGCTACGCCTGCACTATTTGGGTCACACACCAACCACTCCTACTTTACCTTGCTAACCGTCTTTGGTGTTGGATCCTATTTTCAGAATCCGAGACGAGGTTTGAGCATTGCCAACAAGCACCTTGCAGAACAAAGAGATTTGTCGGGCCTTGATCGTCCAACTCGTTGGCTTTGAACGCACAATTATCGCGATCACCCCACCATCTTCTTCCCCCCTCATGTGATTGCGACGACCGCATTCGCATGACTGCGGATGGAAATCAATTCGAGAGGTTACAAGCTTGACGTGCCCCATGATCACCAACTCAGCCAATCCCAACGATTGGGGGCTTTGACGAGAGACGTCAGATCAGCAGCCTACCAACTATTTTTTGTTTCGTCTCTGGCCACGTCTTCGAATCAGCGATGACCTTGCCACACCAGAGACGGCGGTAGTCTAAATTAGGTATAGCGAGTAGATTTAACAATTTAGTGCCGACTATGCAATGCCTTAATGCACGCTTCATCGCTTTTATGCATCCTAAGTAACCGACGCCGCTTGTCCTTCTAACCCGTCGGCCTGGAGAAAAGCTCTGGCCCCTGGGGCCTACTGCAGGTCTGCGACAAGGCAATTATTGGCGTCCCTATCACAAAAAGGTCGTGCTTATTCCTGCCCAACGGAGAATAATCACCTTATCCAACGTACTTACCTTAGGATATCACTTCTGACGGGCAAACAAGAACGTTCTGCCGTTTCTCCGCATTCTGCAACCAGCCGTGCTGTTCCCGTCTCAAGCACAGCATATGGTCAACGTCGGTACCAGATCGCCAAGCGAAGGCGGTCACCATGTCGTCTACAAGGGAACATGCACTGTTCTTAAATACCCTAACGGGATGATCATCAGAGGCATCGTTTTGGTGCTTACTCGTCGAAAGCGCAAGTCTGGAAAATGATTTAATTTGCAACAGGCCTTTCTAGAGGCAAAATACTTGCTTCCGAGGTGACACCAGTGCTTGACATTTGATCATTGATGTCTTTCAAAATGTGTGAGATTGTGGTCGTATATGCCAAGTTGTACTTGTTCCTGGCGGTTTGAGCGAGCTCCCTTGCTACGCTGTCACTCATTCGTCTCGGTACAAGCGTCAATATACCGCTCCTTGCACCGAAACAACTTTCATAGCTGCCGCTCTTACTTTCAAAAGTCTTCGCCTATGATCCTAGCAGCGTCTACCTATGCAAGTCTCGAAGTGCTATTGTTCAACTACCTGATAGTCCCCACAACCTGTTTCATTCGAGATTCTCGTATTCTGTCTCACGATATTCGCCCTGCAGGACGAAAAATAAAGAATGTCGGTCGAGACGAGGATATTACTACTGGCACCAGAACAACTTGTCTTGACACATATGAAATCAAGGTGTACTTTCCCAAGTTTCGTGCTACCAGTGGAAAGCAATTCCTCATGCTTCCCCCTTCAGTCAGTCTGCGGATTCAAGACTTCCACCCAGCTAATATTCAGCACGTCAAGAGAATATGGACCTTCGCTAATGTTCCGAGGACAAGCGGTGGATTTTGGATGTTCAGTCGTGCGTCTACATCATGTGCCTGCTCAACCGTCATGGATTCGCGTATCTTAATGCGAGACATGTTGGATGCAATCCCCTAGCAAACGAAAAGTCGATGGCCTCTACCTGCAAAGGCGGTCTGGGGTCCTCTGATGCCCTCGAGCGGCCCTTACGGAGCGCTTCGCACACGCTCCGTCAAAATGGTAACTCGTCGACTCTAGATTGTCTTCCAAATAGGAAGTTTGTACGATTTCACTACTAGCGCTCCCAGCACCTCACCACCAATCGCCTTTCCTCTTGCTCTTCACTTGATTTTCCAAACCACTCTGGCGGTGAAGAAACCGGAGATATAATTCCTGAAGAAAATCATAAAGTCCAGAACGCCCGTCATGGTCCAGTCCAGACCACCGGCGCATTAGAGGTGCAGTAGTCTAGCCTTGGCGTCCCTGGTGTCGGCCACTTGGTGCTTTTTGGGTTGGAACGGAGTTTCCCCTGCATACTGGGGAAAGCTATTTCATGCTTGACAACACATGCGATGTGAGACAGCCAGAAAGAATGGAGTGAAGTCTCGCTTGGGCAGGCAGGTAGTGTTTCGAAATAAGTGGCTGTTGCGAGGGCGACACAGCCGGAACCTCAATAATCATCCGCGCTCGAGAGTGGTGAAAGAGATAATTATATGGCTCGAATGTCACAGTGTACCACTACAAAAGTGTCGAGACTTGGTCTTTCAGCGCCCAAGATGAAACGATAAGGGAATTCAGTTTCTCAACGATGGAATTGGAGTCGACGTTCTTGCCATCATCAACTCAACTGACACCTTTTACTGCTACACGTTTTTCATACCTTATCTGCAATCTTGGAAGTGACGTTGACAAGATTGCTGAAGCAGCATCTTCTGTTCGAGAGATTGGGAATTGTCAAGATGTGCCACGGTGGGATGTCAGTGAATGGAATCCAAGTCTTTCATAGAACAGAGAACAGCTGCCATGAGAGGTTGTGTCCTGTGAGTAAAAGTACCTGCTCATCCCGTTGTTTTGGAGTGAATGGAAACAAGCGTGGAAGGCTATTGTAGTCTATATCTTAAGTAATCATCTTCATTGAGATAGGTACCGTGTCAACGAAAGAAGATGTACCAGTTAAGTCACTGTATGCCATAGATTCGCTCTGTTATCTCATCAACACACTCGATAGAAATACCACAAACCTCAACAACCAGAGAGCAAAAGCCGATAACTCGACCGTACGCCAGTGGCGCATCTACGATCTAGAGACGGGACATATATATATCTAGCCAGGCAGATCTCTCTCGCTCAGACAGCAATCAGTCCAAGGCATCCCGCTGAAAGTCGTCACCACGATGGCGCTCGACCCCCACAATCATAACACTGCTACAGGCAACTGAAATGGAAGCACAGACTAAGATAAAAGAATCACTCTACTCTAATTCTCACCCAGCATACTCTTCGCGCATAGACGTAAGGGCGAGCACAAATCCAAAGGTAAGAGAGAGTTGAGGAAGGAAATGTTTCGGGGGAGAGCCGAGGCTGAGGAGGATGATAGCTTATTAGTTGAACGCAGTATTGGACCTGGTTTGGTGGTTCGTTACGGCTTTTTTCTGAAAAACGGCAGAGATTCGCCCAACTGAATCTGGCAAAATTGTGGCACCTGGAGCAGAATAATTGCAGAATCTGAGATATTGGAGCTGGAAAGGTTCTGGGTCTTGCTCGGCTTGAGCGTTTGATCTCATGTAGTCTTGTCATTAGACATTCAGGACTAGTGAATTTCAAAAGATGACAGTTTCTCCGCACGTTGCCCGATCTTCGGCTTGGTTCGGCTTGGTTCCAAGAGCCTTAGACCGCGGCGCTGACCAAGCATCGAAGTATTCTAGCAAGATGCCAGATGCTTGCTCCCAGACTTCAGCAGTATGGCTTTTGTAGGCTCATCCTTAGGAATGCATTTGTAGTGCTCGAGCACAAGATCCTGTCGAAGAACATTAGTAATTCTGGATATGTTGCTTTGCATACATCTAGTATTGCAAAAGCGTAAAGATCTTGCTTATAATCTACACCAACCGACGTTGAAGCAAAGTTAGCCAATCGAGCTACCATATGCAACTGGGCTACAAGTATACCTGGAGGAGAGGATGTCGATCCGAGCTTCGGAGATTGTGCGGCTGCATTTGGGCCGGCGATACAATAGGCAAGGATCACGTTCAAGACCGGCTTAAACCACCTCTGCGTCCGCCTCGACCAAATCGTACGCTTGGAGGGACGAATTTGAGTGCGGACATTGTCGAAGCTAGATCGTCGATATCGACATCAGGGGATGACCTTTCCTCTACGGCTGGCGTTCTTGTTGTTTGGTTTGCATGTGAGGCTTCTGCGTCATTTGATGCCTTCTCAGTTGGCTTCTGAGGGGACTCGACACCATGAGACCGCTGCTCTCGATGGAAGGATCTGGTTGCTGCTGAGCTGCGTCTGCGATGACCGGTTCGCAGCATAGAGCTACGTTTGTCAATGCCAGTATCGACGATTAGAAAGTCGTAATTCTAAGTACGATTAGGAAAAGCACTCGTTCAGCAGATCTGATATATGCTTGCCTTTGGGAACATGTGTTTGTCCGTGAGATGCATCCGTCGCTTTTGGGGAGTGGAACAGACTTTGTCGCAACCTTCGACCAAACAATGATACTGTATTCATACATCAGTAGCCAAATGATTCTTCTTGCCACAAGAAAGGGTCAGACGTACGGTCTTCTCCCCCTTCGCTCTTCGTGCTTCACTCAGAGGATCATGGTTTTCACTGATGTGTAACCCCAAAAAGTGCTCTGTGGGGAGGTTCTTCCGGCATTCTGAGCATCGATATGCATGCACTTTGGCGTAGTGGACTTCAAACTCCTCAAAGGTGGAGAACGCCAGCGTCTCTTTGTGGGGTGGAAGAGAGCATTTCATCACTGCTTTGGTAGGAGCCTCGTCGAAGGTCTGTATGTATTTCGAGGAGTGGGATAGTGCATCGGTCGAGGTGGGGGAGGAAGGATCTGGTGTTGGAGAGAGAGATGTGAATGGCGACGGTGGTGGAGAGTCTTCTCGCGCGCGTTTGGGCATTGGCTTGAGCGATGTAGCGGTGAGGGAGTAATTACTTTCGCTAGACCTTGCTCAACTCCAGTGCTCTTCGGTAGCCTACCCTTCTCTTCGAGCAACACTTCATCGTTTGGATTTGATCTTGGGGAGGACCTCAGAATAAACCATGGAGAAGAGCTCGTTCACTCCATGGACTCTCACGACTCTGCAACACGCATCCAATGCTTGGCGCGGCTCGGAGATATGGACTTAAGCCTGACGAACTCAAAATAAGTCGAGGACCTTGGGCCGAATGGTTGCTCTCTTCGCGTTGCACAATCCGGCAATGTGAAAACAGCTAACATCTGCTCCGTTGCAGGACTCCGTCGAACAAAAAGAAGCGCATCTTGAGGAGTGAAATCCCTACCATGCTCCAGAAGACGCATCTCGGCCTAGGGCAATGTGCCGGTGTCTGAGCCGATGGTTGACCGCAGGGTCTGATCAATGAAGCATCGAAGCTGATTTACCTACAATGGTATCTATGACTGAGCAGCTATGGGAGCGCACTCAGCAAGCGGAAACCAATTTGCAAGCCCACCTGAAAGACAAAGAGGCTACGTTACCGAATATACTACATTTCCTGGCTCAATATCGCTCCGCTTGCGAGGACACCATTTTCCAAGACTTCGAATTTGCCGTCGGCAAGGATGTCGAGAATAGACTGTGGGACTTTCATGGAAGAATCAACAATCGGTTCCGCAAGGAGCTCAAATATTTCCAAGATACTGCAGGAAGGAAGAAGCCAGTCGAGCGGCGCAAGCTTGTGAAGGACTGCTTGGACTTCATCAAATCGAGCCAGAGATTCTACCGGGGATACGTCCAGAGACTGGCTGCGCGCTTTGATGGCATCCCTGCGCTTGAAGCTGTAGCTAAGAGGTTGACACTGTCAACCCTATCGGCCGATGAACCAAGTCAAGTGTCGGGCTCGCTTGGCCAATCAATCCTGCTCTCTTGCCATCAGACACTCGTCCGTCTGGGGGATCTCTCTAGATGGCGAGAGACGCAGCTTGAGACCAAAGATCGCAATTGGGGCCCGGCGATTGGATACTATGACTTAGCTCGCGCAGTCTATCCTGCTTCCGGAGCCTCCCATAACCAAATGGCAGTCATTGCATTGGTAGACCTCGATCATCTCCGAGCTATGTACTACCTTTATCGTGCCTTGGCTTCGGAGGAACCTTACCCGACAGCAAAGGGCAATCTCGAGATTGAGTTCAAGAAAATAGAAGACTCGTGGAGCAAGGGAGAAATGATTCAGAGCGATCTTGGGCCTTTCCAGGACCAAGCTCCTGGAAAAGCCTTGGTGGGCTGGTACGTGCGTCTTCACGCTCGATGCTACAAGGGCGTTGAATTTCCGGAGCACGAGGAGCTTGAGAGCGAGGTACTGAGCCAGCTTACGGTCGACTTGAAAGAGCGGTCGCTAGAAGGTATCTTCAGCAAATTTATCCTGATCAACATAGCTGCAGGATACTTCGCAGGTGTCCGGCTGCAGGGTGATGCTGGATCTGCTGAGAATCTTCAGTCTTTCTTTTTCATCATGCGTCTGAATGTGAAGTCCTTCTTCACGCTTCTCCAGGTCTTATCTCCTGAGCTCGAACGTTCTGTCATTAATATTGGATCAAATTCTGGGTCAGTCAAGCTCACTGCCGTCACGCGCCGCCTCTTACCAGGCCTACGACATTACAGCTCCTGGCTGGTAGCGAATGCTGTGATACTCGCAAGCCAGGTCGGAGACACCTTGCTCCATGTTCAAATCAAGGAATTCTGGAAGATTTATGTCAATACATTAACGCTTCTAGCATCGACCTTTCCAGCCGCTGAGCTTCCATTGATTGAATATCTACTTCCAGAAGACGAAGACACTCTGGGTTTCAAGCCATTTGATCATGACGAGCTTAAGCAGAGATACTTTAGTGAAGATATGAACTCGCAAAAGCCAAAGTGGCACGACCAAGGTGTCCAAAGACACCATCCTAACGTAGAGATGTACGGTAGGGTTCGTGACTTGCTGACCGATGGCACCCTCTTACACTCCCGAGAGAATGTGCCCATCCAGCTTGTAGGCGAAACTTTTATCTACGTCGAAGAAGACGTCCCATCGGATGTGAGATACCAAATAAGTCAATCAACGACAAGCACTGGGCGAGACGAGATCACACACATTGACGAGACGGCACTACCCGCAGCAGCACCCTCGCTAGATGGAGGAGCGTCACAAGCGCCTTCTATGCCATTATCAATGGATTTGGACTCAAAGCGCATGGTAGATGATCTTGTGGGTTCTGAGACCACTGACGAGCACGGGGATGTGGATGGCACTGCACTGGCCAACGCTGCCCTGCAGAACTTAGCAAATCCTGGGTCTGGCTTCTCACAGCCCAAAAAGGTTGGCAATGATACAAGCTACGGTCTCATTGGGTCAGGAACTGCGCGAGAGCATTTCGGGGACCTACAAAACCCACCGCCGGTCTCTCCGAGGCCATTGCTTCCCAGTATCGATAAGTCGCCTTTCGCCCTTCAGCCTGGCGAAGAAACACCCGGCTCTCGACCGGGCACTGCCAAGCGTACCACACCTAGTCATTCTCAGCATAATTCCCAGACTCAATTGCCGCTTCAACAGATAAACCATGCTTTCAGTGTGGATCCAAGCACAGCTAGCACCATGTCGGATCCAACCCAGCCTAATCCAAATCCACATCTAAATGGAGTCTACCACAACCAACCACTCATCAACAGCACTTTCCCAACCGCTACTAATTACACCTCTGGAGGAAGAATACCAATCACTTATCCAAATGGTACATTCGATGAGAGCGGCTTCAGAAGTTCAGATATCACCAGCTACGGAGCCAGCGGCACCGTTAGGGCCAGTACCAGCTTTCAGACGCCACCGAATGGTCAAGACGCAGGATGAGAGGCTTGCAGCCCAAGGTCTTACAGATCGAATTGCAGATTTCGCCCATCCTTAAAATATCAATCACGTCAAAGCCAGCATTGAGACCAGGATTGCAAGAAAACTGCTTCGATCTAGGTCTGATCTATGGTCTAGCTGTTGGAGGATGAAGATCCCTTCCGGTCATGCAAGTCGTGAGCGTTTCGTGCCGGTCATATTGTGCATGTGCAAGTTGAGCGCTTTTAGTTGTTGAAACCCGAATGCCTGCTATCCTTCGCTCATTTCGAGGTTGGTTGGTAGGTCTGCTTGGGAGAAGGGTACCTATTGAGAAGGTTCCGTGTCAGCCAATATTGTGCGGGCTTTTCAGGAAGTGAAATTGGAGAAAGTGGTCTTGAAATAGGAAACTGCATGTGCAAGGATGCATGTACATTGAAGATGATGGACAGTCGATGTTGATATGATCGATGAAAAGATTTTGACATACTGTGGTCCCAATTCCCTTATGCTCAGACTTGCAAGCCAGTGACCCATGTCAATCGACTCGTCTAAGGGTTTGCCTTCCACAATACCAGCAACCAGACCGCCAGCAAAGGCATCCCTAAAAATAATCCAAGTTAGCTTGACCCATAACCTCGAGGACAGGGGCTCGTGGACTCACCCAGCACCATTTGTATCACAAATCTCCTCTTTCCCAATCTCTTTAATGCCAAACTCTTTGACCTCTTTTTCACCCTGCACCGCCACAACCGTCCCCTCCGTCCCCTGCGTAAAGATGACAGTCCTCTTCCTCTTCGAATTCTCTTTCGGCAACCCCGCCATCATCAGCGCAATCTCCTTCACATCCCTCGTCTGATGCCCCTGCCCCTCCGCCCAACTCCTCGCCTCAGTCTCATTCCCAATCACGTAGTCCCAATATTTCGAAGTTTGGGCCAGCTGATCTTTGAAAAACAATGGAATGAACGGCGCCGACAAACTCATGATAAACACCTTATCCTCCTTCGCAGCCTCCTCTGCTAGCGCTAATATCGCAGGCACGCACACCGTTAAATGGTATCCACCAACGAAATAAACCTTTGCCTGCTGCACCAGTTTCCAGATCTCGGGGGATTTGAGATGGTCGATTTTGTACTCATTTGCAGCGGCGAGATCGGTGCACATAGAGCGGTCTTGGCCGGTTATTATGACGCCGCAGCGGCCGGTGGGGTGGATGGTGCTGGTTAGGTATTCGGCGCGGAGACCGGCGGCGTCGTTGCGTTCACGGAGGATTTGGGCGTATTTATCTTGCCCAACGCAGCCAATGTAGAGTGTGGATTTGGGAGGGAGGACGTACTAGACGATGTTAGAGGCACTGAAGAAATGTGTCGATGTGGGGAAGCCAGGTCGGAAGCCAGGGCAGTCGGAGGCATACTTGGGCTCCTCGAGCGGTGTTCTGGGCAGCACCGCCGGCTATGAGTTTTGCATCGTGGTTCTGGAGTAGGTCTTCGTAGAGGCCCATGTGTTTTTCTTCGGCGAGGATGGCGTCATTGGGCTTGAGGCCGTACTTTTCTAGCATAGCCTCATCTCTGTACAATTGTCACTATCATACACGAAGTCTGATTCGGCGTAGAATAGACGGATGCATACCCCTGACCTTGGATGTCTATTCACTGTCAGTTTTCTGTACGTAGGATTCTGGGAGGGAAAAGACCAACCTAGCAATGGGTTTTCCAAGCAGAGCAGAGCGTATTCCTGGGAAGGTGCCATGTTTGTGATCTGTGTGTCAATTGCTGATTTGGAAGTTGGGGTGTGGAACTATTGGAAAGATTCGAGATGGCGAGATGTTCGGCGACTTTATAGTAGGGCTAACCTTTAGGGCTCGCGATAAATTCACTATCGGAAGCACGCTGCTTCAATAGACCACGGAAAGTCTTCACTCAAGCCTTGGGCTGACAGGAGATTTGAGTGGATTCTGTAGACACGCGCACGAAAAGAGTTACAGGATGGACAATGAAATCGAAGCAGAGCATTAATCGTACATCGTTATACTAAATTATAAGGCTGCACAAGGCTAAGCTCTCTATCGTAAGCTTGAGACTGGAATTTGCGGTATGTTGGTGCAAGCCATATGACCGCACGTTCGCAAGCAAATCGCTGATATCCGATTATTGTCGGAGACCGTCAGCCTCTGCATCTGAATTTAGCTGCTGAGGGGTCGGCGCCTTTGCCTCTGGCTGGGGCTGAACTGTGTGATTTGGTACAAGTATGCTCTCTCGAGTATGTGGCACGTCTTGGTGAAGAGTATGCGTAGGCGCTTTGCTTGGTGAAGCGTCTGCTTGTGGTCTATCGTATGCCGAACTTGGGTCAAAGCTGTAGGTTGGTGATTTAGCTGGTATCAACAAAGGTTGTGAATACTGAGGGACTGTGAGCACCGGTATAGGAGCATCAGAAGGGGTTTTCGTGGCAGCAGACGTCTGCAGTGGCTTCAATGGCAGCCGAGGGACATCGAGTGCAGACATAGAAGGCTCTGGCGGGGTCTCTATAACAGTAGGCGCTTTCGGTAGGCTGTAGTGACTCGTAGGGATCGTCGTTACAGCAGGCATGCGTTCAGGCGGTGGAGATGAGTGGGTCTTCATGTACCTCAAAGATACCACAAGACTTCGCGGAGTATCACTCTCTTCTTCGTCAGAAGATTGCTTTGCTTCGCCGTCGCTCATCTCAACGTCTTCATCCTCATCATCTTCGACGATGTCGTCAGGTTCGTCATCATCCTCCCCGTCCCACTCTCCGCCGCTTGAGCTTGCGTCAGTCTCGTCCTCCATCGAGTCTAGAGCATTGTAGCCATCGATGGGCTTTCTTGAGTGAGCCTTAGGCTTAGTACCGTTCTGTTGGGCGGCCCGCCTCGGACGGCCACCAGCCACCAGCTCATCATCTCCATCGTCTGCACCATCCATACCACTGACACTTAATTGTCCTGCGGTGTCGGCTTGCCCACTTAGGATCGACTCCCCATAGGCACCACCATGCCTGGATCTGACCTGTCGACCGCTGGCTGTAAACGTTGGCCCACTTGGTTCTGCTGGAGTCGAGATGCCTGATTGTCGATTTGACCGTCTCGTAGATAGAGCGTCCGAGCCTCCATCCTCCTCTTCGGAGTATGTGTACTTCATCCGCTTCCCACGTGTCCGACCTTCATAAAGGGAAAAGCCAGGCTCCGGACGCGTAAATTGGGCCCTGCGAGCCAAGCGGTAGTCTCGGCGTTTTCGTTTCTATTGGACGATTAGTATTTGAAATCCCAGATGAGAGGAATTTAGAAGCGGGCCGACTGACATCTTCGGAGGCCTCAAAGCGTGGAACAGCGGCCTGGATACGCTCCTTCAGTCGTCTTGAGAGCAAGCTACTCTCCTCTCCAAGACGTTCCGCAACCTCTTTCACTTCGTCAATAGTCCCTGCAACGCTGCGCCAGGTGACGTGTCGTAAAGCCGGGTTGCTTTCGCGGTACAACCTGAAGTGGGTGTCCTCCTGTCCTTCAACGAGCCAGTATCTGCGCTTGTCGCCGTCTCTCCCCCAGGGCTGGACTGATAGAGGCTGATTGAGATCATCATCCTGCCGCGATCGCTTGTACGACTCTTTCATGATAGCTTGCATAGCTTCTGAGGATCCTAGTGACCATATGCTAAGCGATTTGAGGAGAGTAAGCTGGATCGTGGATGTCAGCTGCCGTAGTCTATTACAGGAAATAAATGTAACACGTACTCGCTCTTCCGGAGTCATTTTATTGAAGCTGCCCCCGCCGTGTAGGGGGTTCTTACCCTGCCATGCCGTAGGCCATTGAGAATTATGGGTCTGGATAGCCTCCTCGAGAGCACGAGTGTAGTGGCCCTTCCTGTAGATAGCACAATGATTGATTAGCAAGGACGGTCTCGAAGAGAAAGGTCGGAGAAGGAAGCAGCGGCCGCAGATTGCCAGAAACTTACTCAATATCCTTTTTACGGTTGAGAATCAAGCCCAGGATTGCACAAAGTAACCTTTCCACTTGGTCACCAGGTATTGAGTCTACCACGCCTCCTTCAATGTCCTGAGGCCCATAGTGTGGCAGTGATTTGGGGAAGGCGTCGCTGAATCGCGAACGAAACATACAAATGAACTGCGCGTCATAGAGATCAGCAAGGTAGACATCGAGGTGTACACGCGCAATATGGAGCTGCAAAGAAAGAGAGATCATTGGCGCTTACTGGGATATTCTCATTGTCTGCGAGGACATACTCGTGAGGCGGCGAAGGGGGCCGCTTCTTTTTAGCTGGCGGCGACGTTGGTGTTGCACTGGGCCCATGCTTGAAGTAATGCTCAAGCTTGCCTCTGGAGACAGGATGGGGCGCGATATCTTCATCAGTTGAGAGTGAGGAAGATAAGTCTGAGAGGTCTGAGGAAGACATGGTGATCTCGGAAGGGAATGGTTTATATTGATTGCGGAGCCGCGACTTTTTTTTTGAAAAGCGTGGAATTACATACACGAGCTACAGGGAATTCACGGAACCACTACTACTGTGCGTCTAATAGGGAAGATGATATATCAATATGGTATGAGACTATATACCTTGCTACTTTGACTCTTCATCTTCGCTTTCCCTTCATCCCCGCTTTGTAGTCGTCTATTTGAATAGGATATCGAAGTTTCCAATTCACTATGGAATGACCGTGAGGCAACCGTCGTTGATCAGTCCGCGTTAATGCCAAGTCTCTGTCGCAGCATACCACATCAGGGCCTTTCACCCACCACACAATATGCATGGCTCCGCACGAGCACAGGTTCATTCAACCCTCTGCACGTCTTTCCTTCGTGCAGCATAGTGTAGAAAGTACCTGCTCCAACCCTGATACATGTGACCATCCCGATTCTGGCGGCCGAGCACCCGACAAAGGGTCAATAATTTGCGACCGAGTACCACTAAAAGCCTCCGGAGATCACACCACCACCACAACGTATGAGTTTCGTGCCCACATCAAAGGCGCAGCAAAAGTGTATAAGCAATTTTCGGCCTTCCTGCATCAATGGGACTAATGTAAAAAGGCGCACGTCTGTTGAGATGTAATCAAAGGGCCAAGGCTGACAGTAGAACAAACACATATCTGCCGAATGGTTTGTAAACGTATAATATAGGATAGAAAAGAGTGGATGAAGCAGCGACATCATTACAGAACGACGAATAAAAAGTCGGAGAAGGAATCGTCAATTTGCTGCTTGCGAGATCGGCTGAACTCGGCACTTCAAGGCAGAAAGTCCACCCTCGCAGATTGGATTATACCACTAATGAACATAAAAGAGCTTTTTCCAGCAGCTCAACAAGAGATCTTTCTACGTCTCATATGGCAAAGCGTGTGTCAAGATGCAAAAACGTAGATCGACTTTAGCTCTGTCTCACACGCATTGTAATTACCGATCGGAGTTGCCGCTGTTGGAATGGCTAAAGTCATAGTAGACGCATTCATTATCGTCAAGTGCATGTGAGACGAAAGAAGTTGACATTTGCAGCGCGACATGAGGTGGAAGATTTGCCTTGGCGGCTCAAACTAGCGCGGCGCTAGTATTCGCTGAAGCGAGCGTTCGGAGCCCACAAAGTATTGATCTCGGCATCAACGACTTGCATCCCCTACAGCACCAAGCTCCTCTGGTCAGTACTTACGCAGATGATTTTTTCGGAGTTACTGCTAATAATGTCGCATAGTAAGCCAAGATGGGTCGAGTGATCCGTAACCAGAGGAAGGGTCGTGGATCCATCTTCAGTACGTGTGCTCCGCAGAGGTCCACGGAGGGAGACTTGATGCTAACATGCGCAAACAGCGGCCCACACTCGCCTGAACAAGGCTCCCGCGCAATTTAGAACTCTTGATTATGCTGAGAAGCACGGCTACATTCGAGGTGTTGTTAAAGACATAATCCACGACCCTGGACGAGGTGCACCACTGGCCAAAGTCCAATTCCGCGACCCCTACCGCTTCAAGCTCCACACCGAGACCTTCATCGCCAATGAAGGCATGTACACTGGCCAATTCATCTACGCTGGCAAGAAGGCCACTCTCACCGTTGGTAACGTCCTGCCCCTAGGGTCGGTGCCCGAAGGTACCGTGGTTACCAACTGCGAAGAGAAGATGGGCGATCGTGGTGTTCTGGGAAGGACTTCTGGCAATTACGTTACGGTCATTGGCCACAACCCTGACGAGGGCAAGACGAGAGTCAAGCTTCCAAGTGGTGCGAAGAAGGTCATAAAAAGCAGTGCACGAGGCATGATTGGAATCGTTGCCGGAGGAGGACGAACCGACAAGCCGCTGTTGAGTACATTGCACAATTGATGATAGGCTTCTACCAGAACAGACACTGATAGGATTTGCAGAGGCATCTCGTGCCAAGCATAAGTTCGCCGTCAAGCGCAACTCTTGGCCCAAGACTCGTGGTGTTGCCATGAACCCTGTCGACCATGTAAGACCTTCATTGATCGCAATGTTGCTATATGCAGTGCTGACTCTTCTCCTTTCCAGCCTCACGGAGGTGGTAATCATCAACACATCGGTAAAGCTTCAACAATCTCACGATATGCGGCACAGGGTCAAAAAGCAGGTCTCATTGCAGCTAGGAGGACAGGTCTGTTACGAGGAACGCAAAAGACGAAGGATTAGGCTATCAGGAGTTTGTTGCATTCATAGCGATTCGAAGGACGGTGTACCTAGCTTAAAGCAAAGTCTACCAACTACCATGCCATTGAGACTTCGTGATTTTGGAGTGTACCTGCTTGGGAAGATGGAAAACTGACGTCCAATGAATATGCGGACCCTCTCCAAATACAGTTATGTTGAAACTTGTTTTGCTTGGCGCTTCAATTTCCTTAATTCCCACCAGCTCCTTCCCATTCATACCTTTCCAATTATAGAAATTGACATTGGTTCCACAATCGAGGCACTACGGGCCCCTGAATGACAGACGCGTCGTCGATCAAATGGTGGGGTTAATCAAGTAACATTTTATAGTGCCCTTGAACGCCCCCATCAGGAGACGTTGGACAAGTGCAACCCCAAATCCATCATCACAAACTCTGTCACTCGTTTATTTCTGAGTCCTTTGATCTTGTCTTGAAATTTCCATAGGAAGCTGGCAGCTCAAATCTTCCTTTTTGGCTGCACCCTGGAAGCTCGAAAATACGGCATCGTAACCATCTCCGCATTCCGCAAACCACAAAGACTCCTTCCTCACCCTCGAGGGATAGCTTCTACAGCAGACACTAGGGACCGTCAATATGAATGTTAACAAGAAACTCGGTCGTTTTAAGCAATGGGCAGGGGAGAGAATGGGAGGGGAGGTCAAGACAAGCGTCTCTGATGACTTCAAGTCTTTGGAGATAGAGATGGGCTTGAGACAAGAGGGTACGCCTAGACTCTGTTCTTTGTAACAATTAGACACTATACTGACTTCCTATAGGTATGGAACGCCTCCAGAGATCCATGACTGCCTATGTTAAAACGCTTTCGAAACGTCAGGAAGGAGACGACAAGGAGAAGAACCTGCCAGTGGCATACTTAGGGTCGACCATGGTCAGCCACGGCGAGGACTTCGAGGAAGATTCAGAGTTCGGGCAATGTCTCATGAGTACGCTACCCTTGAAAAAACACTGCTGGCATGCTAATTCTGGGCAGGTTTGGGCAGAACAAACGAGAGAATTGGTCGAGTACAGGAGATCTACGTTGCGAACGCGACTACAAGCTGGCTCGAGTCGCTGGAGAGGTCTCTTGCTCAGATGAAGGAATACCAAGTATGTGTCTCACTGGCACCAACGCAACGCTCTGCTGACCGTTTATAGTCAGCGCGAAAGAAGTTGGAAAGCCGCCGATTGGCATACGATGCCTCCCTTGCAAAGATGCAGAAAGCCAAAAAGGAAGACTTCAGGGTTGAAGAAGAACTTCGATCCCAGAAGGCGAAGTACGAAGAGACTAGCGAGGACGTATACCGGCGAATGCAAGATGTGAGCGCTCTCTCTCTCTCTTACATCTCCTACTTGAAATATGCTGATTAGTGTCACAGATTAAAGAGGCTGAAGTGGATAGCGTCGCTGACCTCGGAGCATTCCTTGACGCCGAACTTAAGTATTACGACCGCTGTCGTGATGTACTGCTACAGCTGAAGCAGAATTGGCCTGCTGGGTAAGCAATTCAAGCCTGGATTATTCCTGACGTGCATCTGATCCGGACTTACAGACAAACTGAATCTGACAACGCCGACACTCGTCGGGATCCTCGATCACGCAGCAATACTGCCCATGCATATGCAGATCGTTTCAGTACAGTAGACGAGGAGCCAATGCCAGTCCCCGAGGCTCGACCTGCCATACGCTCCACACGCACAGCGTCGTCAAACATGCCTCCCGAATCACCCCGCAAAGAACTCACAGGCTATGATTTTGGCTCTACACGCCCAGGGGTTAACAGAGCTACAACTTTCGAAGGTCCCACACAGCTACACCGAGACTACTCTCCTCCACAGAGGGTATCACGTATGCCGAGTGACAACCTCGCTGTACGCAATCAGCGAAATCAGCTGCGTCCTCTCTCGAGAGTTACTACAGACAACGACTTATTCAGCGATCCGTGCGACGAGTCTACATTTCATAGCAGCAGCAGCCCAGACCGGTCATACAAAGAGCGGTCGGCATCTCCAGCTACTTCACATGGTAGTGCACCTCCTTCTCGCAGCACCAGCTACTCGACCTTGTCTACGGCACCAAATGGCAAGAAGCAAGCACCACCGCCTCCTCCATCAAGGGCAAAGAAGCCACCCCCGCCACCACCACCAATGAAACGAAGCACACTCAGCACCTCTAATATTTCATATGCATAAAGTAAGCAAGTGGAAGCTTATGCATGCTATTGTATATCAGTCTTGGAATTAGGCGTCGGATGGAAAAGAAGGTGTAAGACACAAGGCGGAAATTCTTAGTAGCTGGCGTTGACCACTGGCTTGTACGAGTACTACAGTAGCTCCATGGCTAGCTCCTATGCTTGCGATTTCAGGGTGTGTTTGCATTTTCGAGATCAGGGCTTTATGGGGTCCTACCTAGGTTAAAAAATGATAAACCTCGGCTGATAGCTTTGTGAGCTCCCTGCTGTCGTAAACTTTAACAATCGATACCTTTTGAGCATTGGCTAGATACTCCGTATAAAGCACAGTATCTGTAGTAATGCATCGACTCTTTATAAGGATGGATTTTGCAAAATTCGTGAATATATGATAGTCTAATCGAAATGGGACTAGTCAAATAAGCGCGAGAACTTCCGTCTTCCGCTCTTGACTCCAGATGCTCACCAACCTGAACGACCATCAAAATCCGCTCTGCCCAGCGACCCCCGCCATCACTCTCCACCTCTGAAAAGCTTCACCACCCTCAACACGTCTCTTGGGACGCGTTGAAGGGCGCCCTTCACATGCTAGGGTCGCCACCCGATCACTCTCCCACTCATTTGTGCATTGCGCTTTTGACCACACAGCGCCTTGCCGTGGCCTGCCCTATCATTCATTCATCAACTCGCTTGCGCCGCGTCCCTCGGCCGACTCAACACCGTCTGCTGACTGTTACCACAACGTACGATAACAACGATTAAGCCCCGCCACCATGGCCTCCGTCCAGTCCGCACCCAACCTTCCCCAGGCTGGCTCAATCCTACCGCCGAATCTCAACCAAGACAAAATCAATGAGATATACGCGGTAAGACCAACACACCTTCACTGCTAGCACCTTTTGCTATATTTCATCCACTTCTTGGTTTGTTTCCACGTTCAGACTAACGTTGCCACAGAAGTACAAGCAGCTAAGAGAGCAAGGGGCGCGACAAGATGACCCCGAACTCATCAAATGCCATAACATCCTCGCTGGAGTTCAAAAGCAGCAACGATATGTGCAGCAACAGAAAGCCTACCAAGCGCAACAGGCACAACAAGGTCAACAGCCTCAGCAAAATGGCAATACCAACGGGGTCAACGGTATGTACTATCCCTAATTCGATGCCATGCATAATTTAAACGTCCACCAGGCCATGCCCCTTCGACCTCGTCCATGGAAGCGCCTCCTACCCAGGCTCCCTCGGCAGTACAGCCTGGTAGTGCTGGAGACCAAGCTGCGGCCTCATCACAAAAAGTACCATTCAAGGCCAATGGTAGCCTTTCCAGCGAACAGATGCGGATGCTGCAGATGCAAATAGGCGCCTTCAAAATGCTGACTAAGAATACTGCCATTCCTACAAATCTGCAACAACAGCTCTTCAAATCACAACAGAGCAAGCAGCCGCCTACGATTGCTCAAGCCGTCGCGGCTGCAAGTCAAGTCTTGGAAGAAGCCCCGCGCACCGCACAGCAGACTAATGGAAAAGAAAGAGTAAAAGAAAAAGAACCAGAGGCACGAGCCTACAAGACTTTCATCGATCCACATGGATACATCAAGCCTACCATTAGCTACGCAAATCACACTGTAAGATCAAATCGATTCCATATTACTGGTCTCATGCCCACCGGCATTGATGTGGACCAATTCCGCCAAGATCGTGAACTCAGCATTTCGAATCGACTGATGGCTCGGAAGTTGGACTTGATGCAAAGCCGCGCCCTATCCGGGGTCGACGGAGATCGTCTACGGGAGGAACGAGAACGCATTGCCTACAACCGTATCACAGCTAGAAAAGCGGAGCTTGAAAATCTGCCTGCAAATATTGGTGTTTGGGACACGAGCAAAAGCGACACGCCCCAAGATGATGATTCGCTAAAGCGGAGGGCTCTAATCGAATACAAGATGCTTTGCTTGCTACCGAAGCAGCGTGCTCTTCGCCAGCAGGTGCATCGAGATCTAGTCCACTACGACAACCTCGCTCAGACTGCCAATCGTTCGATATACCGCCGGCCGAAGCGGCAACTGCTTCGTGAAGCTCGTATGACCGAGAAGTTGGAGAAGCAACAGCGAGACCAGCGGGAGACTAAGGAGAAGTCCAAGCAACAAGCATACCTTCAGTCCATTGTGGAGCACGGTTCAGAGATACACAAGTCGGCCGAAACACAGAGAACACGAGTGCAGAAGCTGGGCCGCATGATGTTAGCCCAACACCAGCACATCGAGAAAGAGGAGCAGAAGCGCGTTGAGAGGACCGCGAAGCAGCGTCTCCAAGCTTTGAAGAACGATGATGAGGAGACCTATCTCAAATTGCTTGGCCAGGCGAAGGACTCTCGTATATCACATTTACTGAAACAAACGGACGGATTCTTAAGCCAGCTTGCTGCTTCCGTGAAGCAGCAGCAGCGGGGCTCTGGCCATCTCGCTGGCCAGGCATATGCCGACGACGACGATGACATGAGCGATAGCGAAGATGACGTTGAAGGAGGGCCCAAAGTGGACTACTATCAAGTCGCCCATCGTATCAAGGAAGAGATCACTGAGCAACCAAGGAGACTGGTCGGTGGAACTCTGAAAGAATACCAAATCAAGGGTCTGCAATGGATGATCTCGCTCTACAACAACAATCTCAACGGAATTCTCGCAGACGAGATGGGTCTTGGAAAGACGATTCAAACCATCAGTTTACTCTCCCATCTCATCGAGCACAAGAATCAACAGGGGCCTTTTCTTGTCATCGTGCCTCTCAGCACGCTTACGAATTGGAATCTCGAGTTTGAGAAGTGGGCGCCGTCAATAAAGAGGATCGTGTACAAAGGTCCTCCGCTCGCACGTAAAACGCAACAATCGCAGATTCGATATGGCGATTTCCAGGTGCTACTCACGACTTATGAATACATCATCAAAGATAGGGCAGTCCTGGCTAGAATCAAGTGGGTGCATATGATCGTCGATGAAGGACATCGTATGAAGAATTCGCAGTCCAAGCTTAGCTACACCCTCACTACCTACTACAACTCACGCTTCAGACTCATCTTGACCGGTACCCCGCTTCAGAATAACTTACCAGAGCTGTGGGCGCTACTCAATTTCGTCCTTCCTACGATCTTCAAATCGGTGAAGTCATTCGACGAATGGTTCAATACACCATTTGCAAATACTGGAGGTCAAGACAAGATGGAGCTTAGCGAAGAAGAGCAGCTTCTTGTCATTCGTCGGCTGCACAAGGTTCTTCGACCGTTCTTGCTTCGTCGTCTCAAGAAAGATGTGGAGAAGGATCTGCCCGACAAACAAGAGAGGGTGATTAAATGCAGATTCTCTGCTTTACAGGCCAAGCTTTACAAGCAGCTCGTGACCCATAACAAGATCGCCGTCACCGACGGTAAAGGTGGAAAGACAGGCATTCGCGGTCTCAGCAATATGCTTATGCAATTGCGAAAGTTATGCAACCATCCGTTCGTTTTCGAGCAAGTGGAGGACCAGATGAATCCGAGCAGAATGAGTAATGATCTTTTGTGGCGTACTGCCGGCAAATTCGAGCTCCTTGATCGCATGATGCCGAAGTTCAAGGCTACTGGCCACAGAGTCTTAATGTTTTTCCAAATGACCCAGATTATGAACATCATGGAGGACTTTCTACGGTTACGAGGCATGGAGTATTTACGACTCGATGGATCTACCAAATCCGATGATCGGTCAGAGCTGCTGAGACTGTTCAACGCGCCAAACTCGCCCTATTTCTGCTTTTTGCTTTCCACTCGTGCCGGAGGTCTCGGTCTGAATTTGCAAACTGCCGACACAGTCATCATCTACGACTCGGATTGGAATCCTCATCAAGATTTGCAAGCTCAAGATCGTGCTCATCGTATTGGCCAGAAGAACGAAGTCCGTATCTTGAGGCTGATCAGCTCCTCCTCAGTCGAAGAGAAGATTCTCGAGCGGGCCCAGTACAAGCTAGATATGGATGGCAAAGTCATCCAGGCTGGTAGATTCGACAACAAGTCCACCAACGAGGAACGAGATGCTATGTTGAGGACTTTGCTCGATAGCGCCGAAGCTGTGGAAGAAACATCTACTCAAGAAGAGATGGACGATGACGAGCTGAACGAGATCACGGCTAGGTCTGAAGACGAGTTGACTATATTCCAGAAGCTTGATCAGGAGCGTTATGCAGATCCAAACTATGGCCCGGAGCCGGGCAAATTGCCTCGTCTAATGGGTGAGAGCGAACTTCCGGACATCTACATGCAAGAAGACAACCCTATTGCGGAAGAGATTGAAGAGCTTGCTGGTCGTGGTGCGCGTGAGAGGACTCGCGTCAAGTACGATGATGGACTCACGGAAGAGCAATGGTTGCAGGCCGTCGATGACGATGAAGATACTCCCGAGGATGCTATAGCTCGGAAGGCCGAGAAGATCGCAAAGCGAAATGCCAACAAAGATAAAAAGGCCAAGAAGGCTGCTGGCATAGAGAGCTCGCCAGAGCCTTCAAGAGACAGTTCGGTAGCGCCATCGGCGAGGAAGCGCAAGTCAGCCGGCTTCAAGCGAAAAGCAGACCTGGACATCGATGACGAACCGGCGCCAAAGAAAAAGCGAGGAGGTGCTCGGACGCCAATGGGAGGCGATAATCTATCGACAAAAGAACGCAATAACCTTCAGACGATCTTGAACAGCAACTTCCAGGCTCTGAATGACCTCGAGGAAGAAGTTGAGGGCGAGCAGCCATCTGACGACGAAGAAGACGGTCCAGTGACGAGAGGGCTCATCGACCCTTTCATCAAGCAAGTTCCTAGAGCGCAATACCCAGATTACTACTTGCTTATCAAGAGGCCTATCTGCATGGATCAGATTGAAAAGAAGATCAACAAGGAACAGTATTCAAGTTTGAGAGAGTATAGAGAGGACATCCGCCTCCTATGCAACAACGCGAGGACTTATAATGAAGATGGCAGTATGCTGTATGAGGATGCCAACAAGATAGAGGTATGTCAACCTTTGTTTGTCGTCAAACCAGATTACTAGGGAGCTAATTTCTATTGCAGTCTCATGCCGTTGCCAAACTTCGAGAAGATACGGAAAGGTATCCCGAGCTCCAAGACTTCGATGATTCCACACCTCCTGATGGACGTTCAACGGCTGCGGTCTCGAGCGTTGGGACGCCGATGGCTTCTGGACCTAATGGTGGAACGAAGCTGAAGCTCACTTTCAACGGCGGCAGGGACACTTACATGAATGGGGTTAGCGATGACGAGTGATGATGAGAAAAGTCCGAATGAGACCAGAGAGCATTTGGAAGATCAGATTCGTTTCTTGATGTAGTAATAAGCAAGGGGTTTGAGAGGAGTTCAGCAATGCAGACAGGACGAGTTATTAGCTCGGCGCATAGGGCGTATCTGGGCGGTCGGAGGTCAATTGCTTGCTCATGCATCTCGGCCTTGTCAACTAGATTCGAGAAAAGATTGGTGCAGCTCTGCAATGCACGAAAATTCAATACTACGGATTTGCGCTTCATCTTATGTGTGCTTTCCTACAATCATTGTTGACGCCTCCTAGTGCTTCCCCCAAGGACTGGCAAGGACTTTCAGGCCGAAAACGACAGGCTCTTGACGATTCGTGGTACAGATCTCAGAGCACTGATAGCACAATAGAGGAGAAAGCGAGACAATTATGATTTCGAATCGAGGTGTCCCGTGCTTTTGGAACAAACCTCTAGATTTTCGAGCAAAGCAGGTAATGTCTCAAAGTGTGCTCCGAAGGCTAAGAATTCGTGCTCGAAAGCTACGAAATCGGGGCGAAGGCGGTCAATTCCCCTTGGACCGAGCAGAGGCTTGCTCTACACGTCAAGGGGAGGAGACAGAATACCTCTAGTGAAGAGTAATTTGAGACTTAGCCTTGCAATCTCCTGTGTTTATTTCGATCCTATCACTCAATTTCTATTTCCATCAGCAACAAGATTCCATCGAACACAAAACGCTTCCCCCCCTTACCCACTCCATCATCTCCCCACCCTCTCCCCCCTGACAACCTCCCTCCACAAATCCCCAAAAAATCCCACCGTCTCCCAAATTGGCAAAACTACACTGATAGCCGTCGAGCAGAAAACCCAACAAAACGTCAGCACCACCCATGCTACAAAGAACCCCTGACTGAATACATAATGGCTTAGAAACATCGGTATTGGGATCATGAAATCCATAGCAAAAGTGAGAAGGAAGGAAGCAATACACGCGACCTTGAATGCTCGACGCAGTTTTGAGGGTTCTTCGACTGCGATCTCGTCGTCCATCATCTCTTTTTCTTCGTCGCGGACGGTGGGGAGGTCGCGGTTTTTGTTTGGGTTTTCTTTGTCGAGGGAGGTGATGCTGGGGGTTTGGGGGGTTGCTGTCGTAGAGGGTGCGTTGATGAGGCGGGTTTGGTCCCAGTCGAAGGGCTCGGGTTTAGCTAGTGAGACGCTGATTGTGACTATGAGGCCGGTCATGACGGCGGCAAGGTTGCCTGCTAGTGTTGGGTATTCCATCCCCGTTGTCGTAACCGAGAGACTTCCATAATACTGATGCGCTGTCACAAGCCAGGCAATTAGCCCAGCGCAGAGACCGACGACAGCGCCCGAAATAGCCCCAGCTTTAGTTTGACCTTTCCAGGTGATGGCGAATGCAGCAGGGAATACAGCACCGCCGATCAGCAGTCCCATAACCAAGAACAGCCAGCCGAGATCAATACCAATGGCGTTCCAGATGCAAGCGAAAACGGCCATTACGAAACCCCAGACACCAATACCCATATGGGCGACGAAGATAAGTTGCTCGGGGGTCGCGTTGGGCTTGAGATAGGTTTTGTAAACGTCGAAGGTCAGGATTGAGGAGACGGCGATGAGTTCGGCGGAAGCACAGCTGGTGACGGCCATGAAGAGCACGATTAGGATGGCCACGGCGCCGCCTGTGCCGAGCAGTGCTGTTGCGGCGAAGGGGGCAGAGAGGCCTGCGCTGACTTGGGCTGCGGTCATGGTGGCTGGGTAGGTTGGGAAACTAGGGGAGTCGGTGAGGGCAACTGCTGCGAGGCCGAGGGTTGTTGCAAAGCCGAAGGGGATCTTAATGATTTCGGAGTCAGCATTACTCTTTTAGGACGACTTATGAGTCGTAAGACATGTTCTGGGAGCATATAGCTCTTGCATCATGTCTTATAATTCAAAAAATGCTACGGATGGGGTAACGATAACTCCGAAAAGATAACGTACGGCATACCAGGCTAGGCCGCCGAGGATGTAGGCGCGGACTGCGGTTGTGGGGCGAGAGGCGATTGCACGCTGCCAGTAGGCCTGGTCGAGGAACACGGTCCCGCTGCCGGAACAGAGCTGAATGACTCCGAAAATCAGGGCAAAATTGCTCTTCATCGTGACGTACGACCCACCCTGGTTGCCCGAAACGGGCCGTTTGGCGGCGGCCGTCTTAAGAAGTTGATACATAGCTGCAGGGGATCCTATTTGGGCATTATTGGCATAGACCGAGAACATGAAGTAGAGTATGATGATCATGAGGATGAGAGTATGCGAGTAATCGCCTACCAACTCACGTAAGTATCGCCGATTAGGTACGTAAACGCAGAGGCTTACAGAGAAAGGTAGCTCGTAATCCGCCAAGGACAACATAAACGCAGACTCCAAGCGGAATTAGGAAGATGGCAGCGTAGACATTCATGCCCGTCAGAGAGGTGACAACAGCACTTCCACCCAGCAAAAGCTGGCTGCTAACCAGGACATTGGTGAGTAGAGCAAAGAAGATATAGATCCAATGCGTCAATACACCATAACGGGTGTAGATTATCTCCAAATAAGTATGGCACCTTGGAGCGTTCTGCTTGACCTTGCATGCCAGGATCGAAAACATCAGTATTTGTACAGTGGCTCCGGATGCATACTAGAGACTGTGAGCTCAACGCCCAAGATATTGAAGCAGTGGTGGCTCATACCCAGAACGGTCCGGCAACGCCATACTCATAAGCCACAGTGCTTGCCTGGAGTAAAGTGGCAGCCCAAGTCCATGCTGAAACGATACCGCTGGCAATCAAGCCGGGTTTCACGCTTCTGCTGGCAGTGTTGAACTCTTCGCTTGTTTTGGTCGAGAATCTGGTATATCTGTTCTGCACCAGGTGAGGTGAAGTTCCTACAGGATATGCGCGCTTTCCGGTACAAACACACCTGAATATAGGAGATACCGCACATGACAAACGCGAAAAAGAACCCTATTCCAACCACGACACCGTATCCAACGCCAACAGGGAGAGGAGTTGTTGAAGCCATTGTTGTAGATTTACTGGGCGCAGAGACAGTCGAAGAGAAAACTTCGAAAACAGCGGCGTGCTGATTGCATCAAAATGCGTGATGACGCTTGCACTTATCGCTATATTGATAACAAAGATAAACGATTGGAGGCTCTCAAGGATTAACCTCAGTCAGCCAATCAGAGTTCTGAAACGATGGTGTGGGGAAGCTGTAAAGCCCCGAATAGGCAGGTGGTAAAGAGACATAATACAAAAAAGCGTTGAAATGAAGTTTTGTTTTGATAGAGGGTACAAGTGATCGGCGGTTCATCAAACTTTTGCTTAGCTGACATGTTGTTTCGTTGTACGCTTCCTAATGTGTCCAGAGACGTTTGTGAATTTTCACGTTCAGGGTTCGCGAGCAGATGAGAGAGCAAAGTTGCTGCATTTGGATTCAACATTTTGCGACACAGAAAAGAGAAGAGAGATTGGATGCATTGCGAGTGCTGAATCTTGAGAACGAACAATCTTTGCACCGATAAGTGCTGGACAGTAGCATTGGGCGTCGTGGCCACATATTTAGTCAAGTGCTAATGGGTCGTGCGCCGCTATCAGAGCGTGACAGTCGATGTTTTGACTTCTAGAGGTCCACGAAAGACCTAATCAAGGCTAGGCAAGCTGTCAGAATAAGTAGCAACTAGACGGCTACAGAGCCCAACAATTGCGGGACATACGAGCAGAGGAGCAAGAAATTGTTTCATCAACCTGCAAGACGAGTCACGGTCAGGTAATTGGTGGCTTTGGAACAATTGGAATGCTTAACTCACTGCTCAAATCGAGGATGGTCTGTGTCAAAGTCCATGACACTGACAGTCTGAGACTGATTTTCTGCCGGCACCAAACCTGAGGCCCAACAAGCCCAAATTCGGTCACTGACCGCGCAGCTTCAAGATTTTCCAGAAGACAAGTGAGGGAGACGGTGCTTTTCGCGATTAGTGCTCCTAACCTCGCCACACGGCTATGGCAGGGTAGCGCTCTATTTTCTACCTCTCTCAATATATCCGTGACCCATTCGCTGGCCATCGGCTTCTAAAGCAAGGACTACTTCGCGGAAATCCGATTTCTCGATCATATAACATGGAATCAATCCTAATGCTATGATTATCCACCGAGCTTCTAGAACAGGAGCATTTATTGGGAGATGATCAGGTTCATTCGTGAACGAGAGCTCCGTGTCGTAAGTTGCTGGAGTTATCCAAAAATCCTCCACTTTCTGGGTGTTCAAAAATCCGGCGACGTAGGCCATTCCGGACAGAACGGTGATGAATACCTCATACACAGTCAAGGGCTCCCCAGTCAGAGCCAGGCTCACTTTCAATTCTTGGTCATTCTTGGGCCTTATCATAACCATATTAGTGAGATTTTGCGGGAGTAATGTAAGACCGTTCGAAAGAGGTCCTGCTTCTGATCTCTGGGATAGCGCTTGGGTGATGTTAGCCCCCACTGAAACCATTTGTCTCCGAGACTTCGCAAAGATCACATGGCCGACTTCGACTCCATCCCAATGCAGAGTGAACAACGCGTTTTGAAAGGAGTTTCTTTCCATCATATGAAAGATACCCTTCCAAAGCCCCCAGATGAGAAAACCTGTTGGTAGTTTTTTTGAATTAGTATTGGCTTTCCGAGACGTAGAATGAATCGAGAGACTTGTTTGCAGAATGTAATAAGAGCAGATACTCCCAAAAATTCTCTTGCGGCTCACTACAATTACCAAAGGGGAAGTAGGAACTCAAAAATGACGTACGTCTCTCTATCGTGTCAGATGTTGTTGTGCCTTCCGTCACCACAGAGACAGTGGGATAATCTGGGAGAGCGTACGTCCTAGGTCTGGTATGGTCCGTGAAATTGCCAAGCGATAATTGTTGCATGGCGAATACAGCGTTCATTAGACATGGTGTGGTGGAAAGTAAAGGGTTGTCAAATTGGTATGTGAGACTGAAACGTGGATCGATGTTTCCGACAGCAGTGGCATTGATCGAGAGAAGCTCAAAATTGTTCTGAGTGACTGTTTGGGCACTAGGTATTGTAGCGGCTGAGATAGCTGAAGTCCAGCGGAATAGTATTATGAAACGCGAGATAAGCATGGCTTTCCTCTGGATTTCAATGTACGAACATATGGTATGAGCAAAACATAGAGAGATTGATAGATATGGACAAGCGGCCTCAGGATAACAGAATTGTAGCACACGCGGAGAAAGACTTCACGAGGCGGGGGGCCAACTAACGTTAAAGACTCACGGCATCTGCCCAGGACGCATACCACATGTCGGGTGGCAGGACTGCGCCAATCTTGCAGTTCTCACAGATTTGTTATAAATGGCTACCGGTGATGTTGCGACATGCGACAGCCTCGAGTCTTTGGACGAGGCCTGCGCTTGTTACCAATTTCTTCGTACCGGAAACAAATTTTTTTCGCAGGGCACTTGGGCTCCTTGAGTCGGCAACTTAGGACCACTTACCCTGGACAGGTAAGTCATTCGTGACAGGGTGGAGGTGTACTGGGCCTATCTTCTCTAAGATATATTTTGAGCGGCTTCCCTAATACTTTTCCCCCGAACGGAGAGCTAGTCCTTTTGCCCCAAGTAATTGATATACGAGCCATCGAGTCCACTTTAAATCGTCCGGACAAGGCTCACAAGAGAGATTTCCACAGTGCAGCCCACTGCCAGCTGGAGGAGGAATCTGCCGACCATACCTGCTCTCTGATAACAAGTCGATTAAGGCAGATCGACAACCTTCATCTGACCCATTTTCGCGCGAGATATTTGAATGGGGAAGGAGGAAGCTGCAGCGAAAGAAAATAAGACTGCCTCGGTAGCGGGCGGAAAATCCCGCCTGCAGATCAACATTGCCTCCGTCCCCTCGGTCCTCCAACCGACCGACTCCAGGCCAACACCTCGAGGGGTGAACGCATCGAAAATAGCATCGAGCAAGTTAAGACGACGACGAAATCTTGACTCGCAGCCCAGCTCTTTGCTCAGCCCCCGCAGTATGTGGCAAGTGGGCGAAAGAAGCAGATCGCAACGATTGGGTTCAGAAAGCGCCGACCATTCACCAATGCCCCATCGCCTTCTCCTTAACATGAAGACTGCAACAGACGAGGCTACTATGGCGAATGATTAGAGCCAGCGACAAGAATAATGCATGGAAGGCCTATCATGTCTACGAACCACCCTCTTCTTTTGACTTGCATGGTACCTGGTACCTTGGCATATCTCGGCTGACTATCCCAAAAAGGATGCTACCAACCTAAGAGTCCTGGATTCGCAGTAGTACTCTCAGTCTCCGACACATTTGACTTGCTCAAGTTCATTGAAACATGGCCCACCTGATCTCGAGTGTGCATTCTTCGTCTCGGGGCGCCGACCATACAAAGGGCATGCCTCTTCCGACCCGCTTCTCCTCCGTTGAGGCAGGTCGCGATGCAGGGCTCCGGTATCAAGGAGGGCCTCCTATGTACATAAGATGATACGCATTACCCTACTGAACAAGTCTTCTTGTTCAAAGTATTCTTACTCTCTCACTCGTTCATCATGCGTTTCTGCTACCAAGTAATCTCTGCTGGGCTTGCCTTTAGCACTTACGTCCTTGCTGCTCCTTACCACGGTGAAGGTCCCAAGGACAAGCGATCCTTCGTGGAGCGTGATGGCCAGAACTTCACTGTCTTCGAGCATGCCGCAACAGGAGCCAAGATGGAGTTTATCACCAACTCAGGCATCTGTGAAACTACTCCTGGCGTCAATCAGTACTCAGGATATCTCTCAGTCGGTACCAATATGAACATGTAGGTGTTCTTCCCCGTGCAAATCTGCATTGCCTGACAAACCCCAGGTGGTTTTGGTTCTTCGAGGCTCGAACAAATCCTACGACGGCACCCCTCGCGACTTGGTTCAACGGCGGTCCTGGCTGTTCCAGTATGATCGGGTTGTTCCAAGAAAATGGCCCCTGCCATTTCGTCAACAGCGCATCGACTCCCTCCCTCAACCCTTACAGCTTTAACAGCTTCGCCAACATGCTATACGTTGGTACGTTATTTTTTCGGAGTTATCTTTACCCCATCCGTAGCATATCTTGAGTTACAAGATATGATCCAAGAGCTATATGCTCCCAGAACATGTCTTACGACTCACAAGTCGTCCTAAAAGAGTAATGCTGACTCCGAAATCATTAAGACCAGCCCATTGGCACTGGCTTCTCCTATGGAACCGACTCTGTGACAAGCACAGCTACTGCCGCTCCATTTGTGTGGACTCTGATCCAAGCCTTCTATGCTCAATTCCCCCAATACGAGAACCGCAACTTTGGCATCTTCACGGAATCATATGGAGGTCACTACGGCCCAGAATTTGCAAGCTACTTCGAGTCCCAAAACGCTGCCATTGCCTCAGGATCGGTGAAAGGCGAGAAGATTGACCTGATTGCCCTAGGCATCAACAATGGTTGGTACGACGCAACCCTCCAGCAGAAGGCATACGTCGACTTCTCCTACAACAACACCTACAAGCCAATCATCACAGCTGCACAACACACCACTTTCCTCAACACCTACAACACGAAGTGCCTTCCCGCACTACAGAAATGCGATCCATCAGGCTCAAATTTTAATTGCAAAAACGCTGACAATATATGCTACAACGACATCGAAGGACCATTGAGCTCTACAAGTGCCAATGGTGGTGTCGCCGCGTACGATTTTGATGTCTATGACATCCGTGCTCCCAGCAAGGACCCCAACCCGCCGGAGACATACTCAAGCTACCTTCTTCAACCATCTGTGACTAGTGCGATTGGTGCTAAAGCCACCTATACCGAGTGTCCAAACGCTCCGTACGAGAAGTTCTCGACCACAGGCGATGGTATGTTGCCCTCCCATCCCTTCCAATCCAAATTCAACTAACCATCCCAACAGACTCCCGCTCTTTTTTGACTCAACTCTCCTCCGTCGTCCAATCCGGTATCCAAGTAGTCGTTTGGGCCGGCGACGCCGATTGGATCTGCAACTGGTTCGGTAATCTCGCTGCTGCCAATGCCGTCACCTATTCTGGCTCTTCAGCCTTCAATGCCGCCGCCTTGGCCCCTTATACTGTGGCCGGGACGCAAGGGGGAACATTCAAGCAGGTGGATAATTTTGGATTTTTGAGGGTGTTTGGAGCGGGCCATGAGGTGCCGTTTTATCAGCCGCAGGTTGCATTGCAGGTGTTTAAGCAGACGATGAGTCAGACGCCGTTGAAAGGTACCTAGCGTGTTGGGATATAGGACACTCGTGGAGGGTTCTTTAGCGGGGGTTTTGGGGTTTTGGTGTTCATTTGGAGATGCATTGGATTCGAGCACGTATACAAAAGGTAGTCTGGCAGTAATGAATAATCTCAACCTCATTTCAATCCCAAGTCTGCTATTCTTAACCTATTGCTCATCACATTCAGCGCAGACAAAACCCGAAGAGCCCTGCAATGCGTCAAAGTATGGCATGTTGCCAGAGGTTTGTTCTAAAGATTTCAATGTTGCGCATGCTTTGCAGCCAATTTTAGTGTCTTTTGAAATGGATACTGACCATTTTCCATCAGATTTGGCGATGAGGCTGGCTCTACGTAATTGTGTACTGGCTTCTGGTATGGGTTCGGACCCAGAAATTTGACACTTATTACTACGGTTAGAGCATACGCATCATCAAGGACACAAGCTCTGAAGCAAAAATTCGGTCGCAGCAACAAGGTGTATTGGATGTATCCGCCCATGGTATCAAGTATAGAAATTCCAATAGTCCGCAGCTATGCTCCAATTCAATAGGCCTACCCAATGCGATTGGCATTTCGAGGAGTCAGTAATCCAGTCGTCAGACCGCTTCCCCATCCTGCAGTCTCTCTCTCTCCTCAGCCGCACCTCCTTCACGGCCATCTTTCCTCCGATTGCTACCCTTCTTCACTACCTCGGCTTCCTCATTGATCCTCCAGGTGAAGAACGCAGCTACGAGCGCTGCTAAGCCGCCGAATCTGAGCACCCAGCCTACACTAGTATCATACGGCTCCCCCCTGGGTTTCTGTGCAAGTTTGAAAATCGCCGACGACACGATAGTCGCAACAATCTGTGGTGCAGCCACAGCAACATTATGCAACCCAAGTATCACACCCGCCTGATCATCCTGCCTACCCACAACACCGCCATCGCTGTCATGGGGCCGAGAGCGCCGGCGGGCTTCGCTGTCCCGCTTACTGATTTCGGCGCTTATGAGAGCGAATGGCGCCCAGAGCGTTAGAGCCCAGGATACGCCAATGAAGCCTGTCAGGACTGTTGCTTGGAGAGTTGTGCGTACGAAGAAGGTGCACAACATGCAGAGGGCGAATAGGATGTGCGAGAGTATCCAGGCGCGGCGGAGGGTGAGCCATGGGATTTGGAAAAGGTTGAGGAGGCGGGTTATGCGGGCGTGGAGGCCTGCGGAGGGAGAGGGGGCGGGGGGGAAGAAAGATGTCATGGATGCGGAGAGGATGCCGGGGGTTCCAGGGGTGTGGTGGTGGCCGGAGGAGGGGGTCTTGACGGTCGGTTCTGGGGCGCGGTAGGATGGGACGACGAACAAGGGGAGTAGCATGTTGGCGGAAAATGAGACGATGGCGAAAATTAGGAAGGCGAATGTGCCAACGCGGGTAGCGTTTTCCCAGGCTTTGTCGATTTCGGCGGGCGTGAGGTCCGGGTTGGCTGCGAAATAGTCGTTCACATCTAGTTGGCCGATATAGGTGGTCATGTAGAAGAGGAAGCCAAACCAGCCCATCCAATTGAAAAATTGGGCTTCGCAGACTTTGCGGATCTGAGGCGGGAGCCGTACGATGGAGTTGCAGACTTGGCGGAAGAATGATAAGAGACTTGGATTTGCGTCTGTTGGGGGACCTTCGAGGCGAGGGTCGCGTTCGCGGATGGAGAGAGATGATGTAAGGACGGTGCTGCAAAGAGCGAAGGAGGCGATCACGCAGAGGACCTGGAATTGGGTGCTTCCCAGCCAGGGGAAGATTCTAGGGAGGTTGACGTAGCCAGACAGGTATCCAAGTATATTGCCTATGCCGGTGATTCTTCCTGCCCATGCATTGGCATCCTCTTGCTGATGTGTCGGCGCATTGTCTACTATGAAGGCACGAATTCCCGCCTGGACTGGGGCCAATTTAGCATGGTACAATTTGCATTATTGATCTCCAACTCACCAGTGTTGATTGCAAAGTCCAAGATGTAGACGAATGCAATTGCCCAAATGATCGAGCAGACTTGGACTCCGTGGGACTCAGAATTGGCTCCAAATATTCCAAGAAAGCCGTGAACAATTTCTCGAGTCCATGCCAGCGCGAGAAGAGAAACCGCCGTAGCCAGTGCCCCCGATATCATGAAAGGTATTCTCTTGCCATATTTGATGCGGCAATTGTCGCTCCTAATGCCAACATATGGTTGTACCAGCGTACCGGATAGTGGTCCAGCTATCCACACAAAAGCGAGCAGAGACTTGCTCATGCCCAGGGAAAGAAGGTAGGGCTATGCAGAATAGGCGATTAGCTTTAGCTCCAAATGTATTGTGGAGGCCATACGTACGGATCCATTTGACAACTCTGTAGCCCATGCTATTTGAAGCCTGCCGTCTGATCAGCACTCCAGGTTTTTTGTGCAACGCAAGCCGGGTTTGGGTCAGAGTACTCTCACCCTCCAATGCTCAAGGTAAGTATGAAGAGGTAGAAAACGCTTTTGGAATTTTCCACCTCTTCATCGTTCCAGTCGAGTAGTCCCGTAGGAGTATCATGATCTTCGGAATTACGCCAATCTTGGACCCGTATGGGCGATAGCAGAGGGGATTGTTCATTCAAGTCTAACGATGCCCCTCCACGGTTATGGCTTTTAGTGTTAGCTGAGGATGGTCGATGGTATAAGTGGCTAGTCTCTTGATCCTGCGATTGCCTGCTCGATGTTCTAGACAGTACCGGCCTTGTTGGCGATCGATCATGGGCCATTCAAGTCCTAAATCTATGCTACCGATGGTATCTGAAGTGCCGCAGGACGGGTATGCGCAAACCGCAGAACTTTTTCCTTTGGGTTGCGGGACTTCAAGCGCGATGGGCGATATCATTGATATTGATATGTTGGAAGAATTTCGGCGGTTATAAGGTAATGAGGGTCTCCATGACCTGCTGTTCCCCCATGGATGTGATCAATTTGATCAGGTGGGTCAATTGGCGGGGTAAGGATCGGTGGCTTGGAGCAAGAAAGGTAATCAGGTTAACGGAGTCGAGGTTACCAGTGTAGAGTTCGAGAACCAGGGAGGAATGGGTATAACTTTATGTCGGGATGTATTCAGAGAAAAGTACGGAAAGCAGACAGTCAGCTCCGACAGTCAGCTCCGACAGTCCCTCGGGGGTAGGCTGCGGGCGCCATGATCGATTGAGATTGGCTCCCGCAGTCGCTGTAGATCATTTCAAGTGCCTGTCTCTGGTCCCTCGGTCCTTGAACGATGGAGGTGGAATTTCCAAGTGACGCGGAAAGAAAGAGCGCGCGAGTAGAGAGAAAGCACATACACTTTAAAAGTAACCCGCTTCTTATGTACGAAATCGATCAGGCTCATGATGCACCTCCAAATAGAGCTTGGTTGCCGTTCTGGCGACAAGCCTTAGCGCAATGTGAATAACTGCCTCGTCGACCCTGAAGCTTGCGTACTTTACCCTCAAACACCACTCGAATGAGTATACATCTTGGCAGGATGAGGGCGTTGTCGTTATTCGATTTATCAATACATGAGATGCTTATCCTAATTGCGTGATCCAATCCGGGAAGCTACCTTCGACGTGTACTCTGCGGTCATGGCTTCTCTCGTAGGCAATGCCATCTTTGAGCTGTTGAGTACGAGGCGCCCATATCACGTTATTCGATACCTTACTGACTTGTGTCTTGCAGAGAGACAGACCGACGAAGATGCTGATCCTGAGGATGGCGGTGGGTAGACTCTTGCTATCGCTCTTCCACTGCCTGGCTAACGTGGGGGTCCCTACAGAACCCGAGGCGGGTCAGAAAGAGATATTCTCCTCATGGGCCCTGTTCATCTTGATTATGCTCCTCATCGCCGCGCTCTTCGCTAGTTATATGTTGCAACATAAGAAGATACAGGCAGTACATGAGACCGTCATATCCATCTTTGCTGGTTGAGCACCCCTGACTTCAGTTTACAGCGGTATCCTTGCTGAACGTTGACAGGAATGGCTGCTGGGCTCGTCATAAAACTAACCGAAGGCACCTTTATCCAGAACACCGTCAGCTTCGATTACCAATTCTTCTTCAACCTACTACTTCCTCCCATCATTCTCGCCTCCGGATATGAGCTACATCAGGCCAACTTCTTCCGCAACATCGGGACTATCTTAACATTTGCATTCGCGGGAACATTTATCTCCGCAGTGGTCCTTGGACTGTTTCTGTGGCTCTGGACAAGATTACCGCTGGATGGATTCAAGATCTCTTTCGTTGAAGCAATATCAGTGGGGGCTACCCTTTCCGCGACGGATCCGGTCACTATCCTCGCAATTTTCAATACATACAAAGTGGATCCCAAGCTGTATACTGTCATCTTCGGGGAGTCCATCTTGAACGACGCCATTGCCATTGTCATCTTCGACACTGCGCAGAGGTACAAGCCGGACGGCAACCGAGGAGGTTCTCTGACCATTGCCAGCTTCTTTGAGGCCATAGGCATTTTCTTCCTGGTATTCTTCGGCAGTCTGGTGATTGGAGTTATCGTGGGAATTGGGACAGCACTCCTATTGAAGTTCACACTGGTTCGCCGGTTCCCCAAGATCGAGAGCTGTTTGGTCATTCTCATCGCATACGCCAGCTACTACTTCGCCAATGGAGCGATGATGTCTGGTACGTGCTAGCGAGTGGTATCTTGAAGTGACAAGGCTAATCATTCACCAGGTATTGTCAGCCTCTTGTTCTGCGGAATCACACTAAAACACTACGCTTACTACAATATGTCGCGACGTACACAATTGACTACGAAATACATGTTCTCGGCACTCGCCCAATTGTCCGAAAATTTCATCTTCATTTACCTCGGTTTGACATTATTTACGGAGACGACCTTATACTTCAAGCCATTGTTCATATTGACTACTATCATTGGCATATGTGCGGCAAGATGGTGCGCCGTATTCCCTCTTTCGCGAGCCATCAATTGGTTCATCCGCTACCGTGCGAAGCGACGAGGCAAGGATGTGGCCGATGAGCTACCATACTCCTATCAAGTGATGCTGTTTTGGGCAGGACTGCGAGGTGCTGTCGGCGTAGCGTTGGCTGCTGGCTTGACTGGAGCAAACGGACCAACCCTACAGGCTACAGTGCTCGTCGTCGTTGTGCTTACTGTTATCATCTTCGGTGGAACTACGGCGCGTATGTTGGAGATCATGGGGATTCGAACGGGAGTAGTGGAGGAGCTTGATTCAGATGACGAATTTGATATCGAGACAGCTACGAATGGCACATACTACAAGAGCGGTGGTAACGCTGTCGGCTATCTGCCGCAACGCAAGAGCAATGGAGTACAATTCGACAACAATGGGCTACGGGTTAACGGCGGAGCTGATTCTGCCCATGGCAGCTACAGCAGCGGAACCCCAAGTGTGAGTCCTCCAAACCGACCTACATCAAGGAACAACTCGACTGTCGGCCAGCGGGAGAGGGATGTGATGCAAGCCCGTCAATCGCTCCTCGCACGGAGTGATGAAACTCCCAGCGATGAGGAGTTCTCTGATAGCGATCTTCCGCCGGCAGCCAAGACACGTCCACCAAAGAGGAAGCCGTCTCCACCGAGCAGATCTGGTGCAGCAGGGCCTTCTCATCCTACGACAGACCATCCAACAAGCTCTGATGTCCACCTGAGCGCCAGCGGAGCTATAAGCCAGCTCTTCTCCGGGACGGCCGATGAACAGGCAGCTTGGTTTACACAGCTTGACGAAGGGTTTATCAAGCCGAAGTTATTATTAGACCAAAATAGAAAAGGTGGAGGCGTTTGAGTATAACATTTGAGGTGATACCATACGATTGGTCGGCTTTGTGTAAATATGGAAGACGTTGAGGGAATACCTTACCTGCCTGGGTTGGCTTCATCGCATGCGGTTGTGTAGAATCCCGCGGCTTCAGAATAGCCGGCATACAGTAGAGATTTTCCATATCCTGGTATCGTTCACTAATCGCTGTTGTGGAATACGTGGTAGGTCAGGCAAAGCGGCAGAAGCAGCGAGGGGCAATCTCTTGGAGAAGTTGACTTCGTGGTTGGTTGAGAACAGTGGCCCAAGGAAAAATACGCTAAACTCTAAACGCTCGCTCAAAGAAACTCCAAGCCATCAGCGAGCACGAATAAGTACGAAGTACTTTGTGTACAGAAGAAGCCCATAGTGTTGCAGACGTAAAGGGAAACGGTTATCATTGAACAGAGCCATAGCAATGCGCAAAATGAATGCAAATGTAGAGGATTACGTAGGGCAAAATTTTGTTGTCCAGCTTCGCCTTGGAACCCAGGAAAGCCCGATGGTCGCGTCCGGGGTGTGGGTTGGAGCTTCTTGACTTGATCATGAAGCCAGAGCATTCTTCCGGCAAGGTCTGCCACAATCAGTCATTCTCTTCCACAACACCATCCACCACGACGCATAACCTCATCGTCGTCGCCCTCCGCCAAGGCTACCATTCCGTCAATAGCAAGTCACGCTTTGGCTGGCCACCCTACATTACTCATGCGCGCTACTGAGGGACAATAGGATCTGCACCAGATGTGGCCTCATGAACCATCTTAATCATCCGTGATTGAAACTTGCAAATCGCCTCCATCGTCCCTTTCAAAGCCCCGCAGCACCATTCCATCACTTTTGATACTACACCCGGATGGGCAACACCCCCAATGATATCCAAGAGCAGGAATCGCATGGTCTGGGCATGTTCCGCCTAATCACACAATGCCCTACGCTCCAGGGCCAGTGATGGAGAAGTCACCCGAGGAAGACGACCGTCGACGGAGAGAGTATCAAGCGCAGTCACCTACACATAGCCACCCTTACTCACCCATCAACCGGTCACACCCTCAAACTCCGTACAACCAATACTCTTCGCGGCCCTCTACGTCGGCAGCAATGTTGATGGCCCCCACCGTTAGCCCACGGCTGCCACCTCCACCATCACCCAAGATGAATGGTCCATCACAGAACGGCTCGATATACTCTCAAAGGGAATCGAGCGGCTCCACACGCTACGACCCCATATCGGAACATCGTGAAGGTCACGGGACTTCGAGACAGTCACCATATCATACACGATCGCCGAAAGAGGTACGCCAAACCCTTGAGCGACTAATGAACGTTGCACATAATGCCGTCTTTGGAGTGCTGACTCTCATTGTTTCATAGACTCGAGAAGCCGCGTCATATAACAGCCAGTACTCGGAGCCAAAAACGTCTCCGACGGCCTATCGCTCTCCTACCGTTGCTCATTTCGCACAGCACTCGCCTACATTCCCCAGTTCCCATGCACACCCGCCAAGCAGACGAAGTCCCATCCCACAGTCGCCCGCAAGAAATTACATCGAGTCTCCAGCGCGCGTTCAAGGCAGCTATAATTACACGCCGCAAACCAACGGGTCAATGGACCGCCCGTCATCACAAGGCACCCTTGAAGAGGACGCTTCTCAGAATTACCCGCCGCCCGTTGAAACGCCAAAGGCCACGAGGACAAATCCGATGGCATTCTCCAGCATCCTTTCTAGCAATGCTTCGGAACCACCGAAATCAACGCCAAAGCCCCTACCCGCTTCGAAGCAGCTTAAGAGCTCATCGAACACTCCTAACGGTGACGCCAAGCCATCCTATACTCCATCGCGAAAGTCACTCCAAGCGGCGGCGTCACCAAATCACTACCAGGCTCCAATGAAGCGACCGGTCAAGGCTGAGGTCGATGCTCCTATGTCCACGAAACCGTTCAGCAGCAGTAAGGGCAGGTGCCCAGCATCGGATAAGGAGAACGAAAAGGTCAAGAAGGAGATGGCAAAGATAGATGCAATGGAGCTTAGCGACATTGAATCATCGGAGTGGCAGGAAGCTAAACAGCAATACGTTTTATCTTCTCAAAAGCGGCAGCACGACGTTGAGGCCGCCGAGAACATCAAGCGTAAGGTATGTGAAGCAACGTCAAGCGCCTTCGGAATTTCTCCTATGCTAACACTATGCCTTTAGCGTCGTCGGACAGTCACATCCAAAGCAGCGTCGTTGCAACTAGGAGCGGTTGCTGAAGCTGGTAGAAACAGGTTCCGTAACATTTACGAAGCCGCTGCCCTCGAAGAAGTCCAGCGTAAGGAGGTGGCAGATGAGAAGGAACGCAAGAAGGATATGCAACGCAAACGCCGCCGCGAAAAGACCATTCAGCAACAAACCCAGCTACAGAAGGAGGCTCTGGAGAAATCAAAGATGGCTGACGATGAGGCCGAGCGAGATAAGTTTATGAGGGAGGCGCAGAAGGCCGAGAAGAAAGCCAAGACTACAAAGCGCATACTGGAGCAAGGCGATGTTCCGGAAGAGATCCGCGAAGTCACGCCCATGGCACCAAACCTCGAAGGTGGAACCATGGGCACGTTCCAGACTGGCAGCTTCCAGTCCCCTGAGCCTCCGAGGAAGAAGGTCAAGGGACCAATAATACGACCAAAGAAATCGAAAGAGAAGAAGCAAGCTGAGAAAGATGCTGCTGAGGCAGGTTGGGCTGCTGGATGGGTTGGTAATCAACGTGAGCCAGAGGATTTGGTGATGATTGCGCCAAAGGAAGAGAACCGGAGAGAAACCCTCACAAGGGAAACAAGAGAAACCAGGCAGCCTAGGGAGACCGCACAAGAGGCATCACCTGGCATACCAATGTTAACCAACTATGCCTCGAAAGGATACCAACAAATATACGATCAAATATGGAAGGACATCGCACGGAAGGATGTCCCCAAGGTTGTTAGAATCAAAGACAACTCCCTCTCCACAAAGCAGTCCAACCTGCGTAAGACCGCCCAGCTGGCGTGTAAGGAAGCTCGAAGATGGCAGCTACGTACGAACAAAGGCACCAAAGACGTCCAAGCTCGGGCAAAGAGAAGCATGCGTGAGATGATGTCCTTCTGGAAGCGCAATGAGAGAGCAGAACGAGATCTGCGGAAGGTTGCCGAGAAGCAAGAGCTTGAGAATGCAAAGAAGGCCGAAGCAGATCGCGAATCCAATCGACAGAAGCGGAAGCTCAATTTCTTGATCTCGCAGACTGAATTGTACTCGCACTTCATTGGCAAGAAAGTCAAAACCGATGAAGTAGAACGATCCACAGATAGTCCTGACGTTGGGCTCTCTACAGAAACTGTGAAGCCTGGGAAGCCGGATGCACGTACGATTACTTTACCAGACAGCGTGTGCAAGGTCGGGACCAAAGTCACCAACTTTGAAGATCTCGACTTTGACGCTGACGACGAGACCGCTCTCCGAGACGCTGCGATGGCGAACGCACAAAATGCTGTTGAAGAAGCCCAGAAGAAGGCTCGTGCGTTCAACCAGGGCGAAGAAGGGCAACTGCAAGCATCATTCGACGACGGCGAGATGAACTTCCAGAATCCTACAGGCTTAGGGGATATTGACGTTGCACAGCCCAAGATGCTGAACGCTCAACTCAAGGAGTATCAGCTAAAGGGTCTTAATTGGTTGGTCAATCTTTACGAGCAGGGCATTAATGGAATCTTGGCAGACGAGATGGGTCTTGGCAAGACCGTGCAGTCAATATCAGTCATGGCCTACCTTGCTGAGAAGCACAATATCTGGGGTCCGTTCCTCGTCATCGCCCCCTCCTCGACATTGCATAATTGGCAGCAGGAAATCACGCGGTTCGTTCCTGGTCTTAAGTGCTTGCCCTATTGGGGAAATGCAAAGGATCGAAAGGTCCTGCGCAAGTTCTGGGACAGGAAGCACATCACGTACAATAAGGACTCACCCTTTCACGTTCTTATCACCTCGTATCAGCTGGTTGTGCAAGACACACAGTACTTCCAGAAGATCCGATGGCAATACATGATTCTCGACGAGGCTCAGGCTATCAAATCTTCCCAGAGTTCAAGATGGAAGAGCTTGCTAGGATTCCACTGCCGCAACCGTCTGCTTCTTACCGGTACCCCAATTCAGAACAATATGCAGGAATTGTGGGCTTTACTCCACTTCATCATGCCTAGTCTCTTCGATTCCCACGATGAGTTCAGTGACTGGTTCTCTAAGGATATCGAGAGCCACGCGCAGAGCAACACGAAGCTCAACGAAGATCAGCTGAAGCGGCTACACATGATCCTCAAGCCTTTCATGCTGCGGCGTATTAAGAAGCATGTGCAAAAAGAACTGGGTGACAAGATTGAGGAAGATGTCTTTTGTGATATGACCTATCGGCAACGAGAATTATATGGCAAGCTTCGAAATCAGATCAATGTCATGGATCTGGTGGACAAGGCTGCTATTGGCGACGATCACGATACCGCAACTCTGATGAACTTGGTCATGCAGTTCAGGAAAGTCTGCAACCATCCTGACCTATTCGAAAGGAAGGATACGAGCTCACCTTATGCATTGGCATACTTCGCTGAGACGGAATCTTTCCTAAGGGAGGGTAACAATGTCAATGTCGCCTACTCGACCAGGAATATGGTTCAGTATGACCTCCCTCAGCTTCTTTGCAGCCCTGAAGCCAGACTAGACATGGCTGGCCCCGGCAATGCGAAAGCTGGCTTTCAGCGCAAGTACGTCATGGAGATGATGAACATCTGGACGCCAGAGAACATTCAGAAGAGCACAGCAGGCCGTTCAGCTTTCTCTTGGATGCCTCTCGCGAACACATCAGCAAGTGAGGTACATACAGCCTCCCACAGGGGCCTGGCTGAACGAGCGGTGGACCTTGCAAAGAACTCTCCTCGTCTCGCAAGATTTAACGTTGTTTACGATGAAGCCGACGAGATCAAGTACACACCAGCATATGCTATGCTCAAGGTTATGGAGCGCAATAATCGTAGCCCCCTCGCCGAAATGGGTGCGGATCAGCGCCTAAAAAATCTTCTGGATGTCTCCAAGGACGTTTTCCAATGCAAAGGGCTGGATACTATGGAACAGTGTGCTAGGCCCAAGGCTTCAGCGCCACCAATCCAAATCACGTGCTTCGACCAGGCTTCACAAGCAGAGAAGGAGAATGAGATGTTCAACATTCCACTGCGCAAAGCTCTCTTCGGCCTCTCCGAGAAAGACGAAGCAGCTCTCCTTGACGCCAAGATAGATCCTTCCAAGTACCCTGTGACGAATCTGCTCCCAGCGCCATCATCGCAGAAGTCCAAGTTCACTAATATCCAAGTCCCATCCATGCGCCGCTTTGTCTCCGACTCTGGCAAGCTGGCCAAGCTCGACCAACTACTTCGTCAACTCAAAGATGGCGGACACCGTGTCCTTCTCTACTTCCAGATGACTCGCATGATCGATCTAATGGAGGAATACCTCACCTACCGCAATTACAAGTACGTCCGGTTGGATGGTTCAACCAAGCTCGAAGACCGACGAGACACAGTTGCCGACTTCCAGACCAAGCCTGAGATCTTCGTCTTCCTGCTCTCCACTCGTGCAGGCGGTCTAGGTATCAACTTGACAGCCGCTGACACCGTCATCTTCTACGACTCCGACTGGAATCCTACGATCGATTCGCAAGCTATGGACCGAGCCCATCGTCTAGGTCAGACGAGACAAGTCACAGTCTACCGTATGATTACACGTGGCACCATTGAGGAGCGTATTCGAAAGCGGGCTTTACAGAAGGAAGAGGTACAGCGCGTCGTCATCTCTGGCGGCAGCGGCGCTGGCGTGGACTTCAACACCCGAAGCAAAGAAAACCGAAATAAGGATATCGCGCTTTGGCTTGCGGATGACGATCAGGCTGAGTTAATTGAGAAGAAAGAGCAGGAGATTGCGGCGAAGACTGAGGATGGGAAAAAAGGTGGGAAAAAGAAGGCGGGGGGAAGGAAGAAGGAGATCAATTTGGATGATATGTATCACGAAGGTATGTGCTCTTCCTCACCTCAAGACTATGGTTCAGCATGCTGACGGTGTTCGTGCGATAGGCGAAGGTCACTTCGACGACGGCAGCAACAAGCCCTCCGGAGCAGCCACGCCGATGGAGCAGCCTGAGCCTGCGGCGTCTGGTAAGAGAAAGGGAATATCGAAGAAAGCGAAGACTGCGAAGCAAAGACTCGCTATTGCGGATGGGTCTGGGTTGTAATGAAAAGGATGTAGGAACAAGGAAAAGAGCATACATGCATGGATGAACGGATATGGACCGAGGTAGGGATTATGAACTTGGCGTACTACAGGCATGCGGTGGTATGTGTTTGTCTGTATCATAAAATGGTGGGCATCTCGGGATTGAACTTATCGCCGGCTGAGCGAACGCGGGCAGCGCTGTGGGTGGTCTCTCATTTAAGCGTGGGAGCAATGCATGTTATCTGTGTCACTGTTTGTTCGTTCGTTCAGCATGCAACTTGCTCCCTGTTAACTACCGGCATGCTAGTTTGGAAAGAACTAAGCTCCAAGTAACATGACTTCACTTAAGAGGCAGATGCGAGATACAAGCCTAGCAAAAAGGCCCCTGACGATTGTGACTGGTAAAAGATGAAGTCTGCCATGGGACTCGAGCGGAAGCCACAGCACGGTTCAAGGGCTTACCGCCGACCCAGGTGTCCGTTTCTGACGACAGAAGCTCTTTCGGCCGCTTCATGTTTCTACCTTGGATGCTCGTTTTCTCGCGAATTCCTTGTACCAGCTCCCGCTGATGTGTGAGTCTAAGCGAAAGCCATAGGCTGTTGGTGCTCCTCTGACAGAAAGCCGACCACCAATTACCCTTCGACAGCGTGCCGAAGTCTTCGATCGCGACTGGTGTGTCTGAGAGCAAGAAATCAGCCATACGTGTTAGCTTCGTAGGGCTACCTTCACGTTCTTCACCTCTATTTGCTGACGTCAGACCCGAGTTTTTCGAGACACCAGAAGAATCGGTGAATGTACTAGCGGCCGCATACACCGGAAGCATGTACCATTGCTTCACGCAGGGCGAGCAGCGCAAGTTCTTCGAAGTTCCCTGAAACCCTCCGCAGTCACCCGCAGCATGTCTGCGAGGCCAGGGACTAGTCACTCGCCCTTCGATGGCAGCGCTCCATGGCGCGAACAATGGGTGCTTGCAGTGACATACATTCCCAACGAGATATGGCTCCTTACTACCAACCCCGCTAGTGCATGCGGAAAAGGGACTCGATGAGCGCGACCCGGGATTCAGCTTGGCTCTTCCAATTCGCGTAGCTTGCAGAGTTCCTCCTAGCATCGTTGTTGCCAAAACTTCACTCGCATTGTAGCCAAATGTGAAGACGTGTGCGCCTGCTGTCGAGCGAAACACTTGTCTACCCTTCTTCTCTGGGGTGTTAGGGCGAGAGTGGTCGTTCAGGATAGGTGAACGAGATTATGCAGGGACCTAAGCTGTCTGCTTCACGACTGGGCTACGTGCCCTGTCGGCTTGTCCTCGAGCTCCTTCCTCCGTGCAGCTCATACCTGGGCTTCTCAGTGCTTATGGTGGTGCTCGAGCAGCTAAGCCTTGTGAGGTCCACAGTACTTATTCACTTCTCTCACTGTTACTGTTAGGGGGGCAGTCAGAACCGGATGTTCCAAATCATTTTCCTCAGGTCTGCGTCTCATTACAAGAGTGCAAAGTACACCAGAGCCGGGCACGTCATCGAGGCCGAGACCCATGCATTTGTTCTTACCCTGAGCTTGAGGTTAAGGAATATAACGCCGCCTTGAATATCATGTCTGCAAATACCGTGGACTTCGCGGACGGATTGGCTTTGTGGAGCACGTCTTGAGACTCCTGGCATGCTATCGATGCAAATCTTTGTGTTTGACACCACGTCAGAAGACATACCTTAGTCATATATATGGGAGGATATATACTATGACGATTGAAGTATTAGTGGCATTCTCGCCAAGCTATTTCAACGCAGTCCTGACATTCTAGTGTCCAACGACAATCACTAGGCGGAGCACACCAAGGCAACTCAACTGCCAAAGGTTGTTGGTATACCTTGTTCACAGTCGCGGTAACGGTGCATGAGTTCCTTGAATTCGGTCTTGTTTACATCTACAAAGTCCCGGTATAGAGGATCGAGTCATAGAAGAGGAGAAGGCCGCTCCTTGCATTTTTAATACCATCGCCTCACTCCTCGGTATGGTAGACTAGGGGTCCTGTAATCGATGGTCAGCATATGCGAGTCATGACTCTGGTACGACTGACCATGACAGTAGATCTTCCCAAAGGGATTTGACCCTCGCAGAACCAAGCTCGACTTACGCCTACCTCAGAGTTCCTTACCTCATTGCGATCCAAGAACCTAGTCTCTACTGTCCATTGAGCAGAGCGAAGCCACAAGACCAATGCTGCTAACAATGGGGGCTACTAGCCTGAAGACGACCGAGTACTTATAATCCCACTCCATCTCCTGTGCCGTAACGCCTGCGAACCAGGCCAGCAGCACGACAACGAAAAACGCAACCCCGCGCATGCTTGCGGTAGAATACCGAAGTTGAGAAGGTAGAATGTGTCTGTCAACCAGGGATAGCTTTTGGCGTCACGGGGAGCGCTGCTGGTTTAGCGCTCTCTCATAGCATCCGAGAGCTGGGAGTTGGACTGTCTCTGCTCTCGCAATCGTGTTTTGTTGATGCAGAAAGCGCGTCAAGTTCGGATCATTTGTAGCACACCACCATAGCCCCAGCCATACTAATTTCCAACTCATGTTCCTCGACCTGCTGAAAGACTCTGGACTCGTACGAGTATGTTTTTGCACCAGGAAGGCTATTGTCCGTTGCAGCGAGAGTTGGTGCCAGAGAAATGTGTGATCATCATCTTGATCCGAGGTGCTATAGTCGTAGGATGTCCCTGCAAGCCATGTCTAAAAGTGAGCATGCATACTTTCGCTTCAGTGATTGGAGCTTCTCAGAATTCTCTGGTGAGCAATCGAGATTCTCCATCATCGGAGAACGTGCTGATGAACGTGAGAGGATGCGTTGCTTCTTTGGGGTCACCGGTACGGTGAGGTTGGACGCCATACTGAGGTGTTGAGTTGACTTGAGTGGACAACATATCTTCAGATAATCGAAGTATAGAGGGTGAGATCCTACCCATGTGCCAAACGTCTTGTACCTAGCGAAAAAGTTTTGGTAACCTGTACAGGAGTGTCTACCTTCTTAAGTTCCCCTTCGATCCAGTGAAGATGGAGGATACGGAATTCCATTGCTCGAAATCATCCTTCTTGGATCGCAATTTTGGGGTTGTCTGGGGTTTCCCATTCAAGCCTGTCTCATCTGATCTTGCCTTGCTTACCACCGCGGACAAGTCTGTTGCCCTCGGATGTATGCTCGGAACCCCCTGAAAACGACCAGGAACCAATGCTTATTGGAACGCACCGGTATGTAGATGCGGTCACACTCGAATCTATCGATGTTGTCAATGTCGGTGCACTTCGACAACCGCAACCCACGTGGATTCCATTCATTAATCTCGATTTTGGCGAGGCTTTACGTCCAGCCTAAGCCATCGGGTGCCTGATGCATCAATCCTTGTTTATCCGATCATATCATTCCCAAACGGGATTTCCTCCATTTCACTGTCAGATTCGTCATCTCATCCAACTATATAGCACCTTATTATCCCCAAAAATCACGTCCTCCATTCCACTGTCGGATTTGTCATCCCCCTCAGGCCGCTCATTACTTCCCGAAAGCTCTGTCTGTTGGTTGTCTCCCCGGGCTTCTGATGCATCTTGCGTCTCCTCCGTTGATGCTGGTGGATCCCATGCTGTACCGTCATCAAAGTTACCCTTCCTATCTTGCCGTTCCATAGACACAGCCGTATCGAAAGGAGACTTCATGTAAGCTTGTAGGAAAGCCTTATGGGCGTCCACGGTGATGTATAGAGGCGGGACATTTTCTTCGTTTTTGTAGTAGTCCATTATGGCCTTGCGTACATTGAAGTACTCCTTCTCGGCCATGGCGCTGCCGGTCTCACTTCATGGGCCATCATCTCTGAGCAGCAGGGAGGCAAATTGCCGGCTGAGCACACTGATGTAAAGGCTTGGATACCTTGGAGCCATATGGAAGGAGAAATAATTACTTGCATATAAATATGGTATATATAGTATTGAACGGGATCGCTTCAAAGAGACGAGTAATATATTGGGAAAGATGTTATGAGATACCGCTAGTTAGCGAATTCGTCTGAACATTAGCTGAAGTAGATGCTCAGTCGAGGAATGATTTCGTTCACGTCCACGGGATATCAAGTGGAAGAGTGCTCTGATGAGCTCGCGTACGCTCTCAGAGTGATTGGTGCTGTTCTTCGTGCCGAAATTCGAAGGCACAGACAGTATGTTTCTGGACGTGTGTATAAAGTACATGGCACGTAAGTTTTTCGACAACTCAGTGTTGGGAATAGGTCATAGATGGAATCTTCAAGGCGAGTGAAGCAGTTGAGGGAGCAGATTTTGGTACAGATTACAACAATCATTCAGTATGAGGCACATTAGGGTCTGAAAGAGCAGGTGTTTTATATTGTCCTCGCTATCTCCTGTTCATCTTGTTTCTGTACGCCACTGGTGGGTCCTTGGTTGAAGAGGAATATCGGGCCAGTAGCTTTGACCAGCGCGGTAGATGCATGGCCTAGGAAAAGTAGTAAGGATCTGCCATACTGAGATACATCATGAGGGTGACATTAGCCTACTTTGAATCGGTATGCGCTTTGGTCGGGGCAAGATGGAATCCTCAATTTGTCTCTGATCCGTACATGGAAGCCATCAGGCTTTTGATCTCATCCGCATGACCTTGTGGCCTGCATGATCTTCTGACCAAACGACGAGAATTATTGAATGTGCCTAGGCTCCAGGTGATCACTCTTGGATGTCCATAGCAATTGCGATGATTTATGATATGGAAAGAGTCGTCGCCTTGGATTTTTTCGCCTGCTTTTTCGCCTGCACTCCGACTTCGTCTTTGGTAAGTTTGTACCCGCGACTTGGACATTGATAGAAGACAGACGGCGGATGAAAGGGCGGGTATCGACAGCATCTATAGACCCGTCTCCCACGAAAGACAGGTCGGCATTCTCTTCGTGGATCATGTTGAGCTTTCGATGCTCCTCTGTGATGCGTGATATGCAGAGCTACTGATAAGTGACAGGGTTCCATCTGAGCTGACCTGTGGAGCCGTGCAAGGGCCTAGAATCTTATCAGCAGAAGAGCCTTGTGCTTTAAGCCATAAATGTCTTCGGATTCAGAAAAGTGGCACAGCTAATCTTTACAAAGCTCAAGGCTCTTCACAGCACCACCAGACGGCAAGGGCAAGGATAGTGATCTTGGTGTCTTTTCCAGGGATTCCCAGAATAACAGCCGCAGCATGGTATCTATCACTAGAAAAGTCCTTCTTCAGATGTTTTTCAGCCACGGGCGAGTAGGGCGCCTGAACCTCGAGCGAAGTCCGCAGAAAACGTCCATGGAAGCTGTCTAAAGTGCTGCCTGAATTCTATACCGCTGCCACAATCATGGTAAGAAAGCGCTGAATACATCTCTGCGTGGACCTAGGGCACATGAAATGGAGAGAAGTTCGCGTGGATGTAGCGAGACGTGTGAAAGCTTGGGCACCCGAATCCACTGTATCTAGCTTTGTTCGGGGAGACCAAGTCGCCTGTACTGCTCTCAGGTAATGTGGTTTGATCCCTTGCGGTTCTGACCAGGTCCGAATTAACAGGGGGCAGACGATCGGAAGTCGAGCGCATTCCTGCATACGGAGGCAAGCAAGGCCTCGAGGCCTACTCCGCAGAGCTCCGCAATGGCCGAATGGTGGCAATGGTCACTGAACTCTGGCAGAGCGAAATGGATCATATTCATCCAGCTCCTGATTGTCAAGAAGGCTGCAAGGGACCTTTCTGATGAATCGAGCCAATGACTTCACAATGCCAAAAAGGCAAGCTCATGAACTGAGATTGGCAAGACAATACTTCGACTGTGACTCAATCTTGTCTCGCAGGAATGAATCGCAAAATCAGATTTAATGAAGCCCTTGACGCTCAGGGCTATTTGAGAGTCAAGTTTCAACTCCATTAGTGGTGATCTAGAGATTGGTCTTCAGTATGGGTAATGTAGCTGCTGACTGTCACCTCGGGAGGATCTCGCCATGAGATGCGAGGGACTTAGCTAAAGCAATCAAGAAAAAAATGCGACAATATTCATCGGGACCCATCCCTCAGATTTGGAGTGGTCGGGTTGAAATTATCTGGGGTATGGCCACCCCGGAGGTCCGTCCCTGACACGAGCGGCTACTCCAACTCGTGAGGCCGTCCGAAGACGTATAGTCTTTCACGAGGTTGTAGGGTTATTTTGGCGGAGTAACGCGTCTTATGAGGGATCTCGTCACATTTTACGACATCCCAAACCCACAGAGAGGAAAGGTCGTAGCCTGCGGGCGGCCAGGTCGCCGCATCCTTTGTAAGCTTATGGTACGCTTTCGCACGAGTACTCGTGACCATAACGTATGGTATGTGTTGAGGAACAATGACTGTGCCGCTGTGCTGCAGTACGTAAGGTGCTTAGTTTGGTTATGTGGAGAGCGTTGAGAATGATATTCCGTGCCCAAATCAAAAAAGAAGTCAAGATAGCTGCCCCAAGTGGTAGTGAGCAATCGCTGGACCTACCAACCGCATATCCTGCTCATCATTCAATTTAGCCTGATGAATCTTGCTATCAGTGTGAAGTTCTCGAAGATTGTTTTCGGATGACATGACTCCCATTGGGAAAGTTTTGATTTTGCTGTTTTGAAAACCGTATCTCTAAAGCGGATAGAGACAATATCTTGCAGCTGAGGTGACACTTCGAGCTCAAACGTAGTCCGTTCTTCCAAGTCCAGTCAAAATCTGAGTCTTGTAAGTTGTCATGTGAACATCAATTGGGCAACCTGTGGGGTAAGATACTTACCATAAGCAGGATATCTTACTTTAGTTCCAGCTTTGCCTTCTGCTTCTCTTGAGCATCGACTGTCTGCTGCAATGCAGCACTTCTTTCTTTCCGATATTTGATTTCCCTCATCAGCTCTTCGTTGGGATTTTCGAGACCTCTGACTACTACAAGAAGACTTTTGCTATCGATGGCTGCCTGCGGTTCAGAAGCCTGCTCCAACAACGAGGTTGATTGCGTCGGTCATCTCAGGTGTTACATCGATCATTGATGACGGAGATGGAATTGAAGGGATTGAGTGAGATGAGGAGGGGAAAGGCCATCATTCACGAATTTTTGCGAGAGTGTGCGTATTTCAGATATTTATATAATTGGGTAAGTTGATGGCGCATGGCCGGCCGGATACTATTCACTGCAGATGTGACATCTGAGTAGGGAAGACGGAAAGTGTAAGAGCGGCATCCGTGAAAAAAACGTGAGCCTCATGCACTTCGGCCTTTCAACTAGTATGAGCGGTCGAGGACCAGGAAGAATGATGCCGAACGTGAAGATTGACCACTCTCCCTTGATATCCACAGATGAGCTCGAAAATTCTTGGCGAGGTAACGTATGTGTGAATGATATGAGAGAGTACGCCATTTAAATGTAATGGCAATGTAAGAGGAGTGATGGAATGGTAGACGCTCACGTTGGCCAAAATTCTTGGTGCATGAGCTGGGCTGTAATATCCCACCTGCGAGAGCTACCCAGAGTTCCCAATTAGCGCAAGTTGATGTCTATATCTCGATGTTATCCTTGTCACAAGAGACAGAATATAGAGTTTGGCTTACTTCAGTACCTATCATAGTTTCTGCTGGGGCTGGATTGAGATGTTCGTCAAACTCGGACTTGGTCAGACAGGTTTTGCCCATTTGTTGGCAATCCGGAAAGAGCGCTATATTTTGCGGAAATGTGGTTGCGGCCAGCTGCGAGGGATGCAGTCAAACTTTTGCTTCCAGTCCCTCCTCCACGAGCATACAGTGGAAGGAGGTCGTGTCATCTTGAAAGCTTAGATGTGGCAAGAAAAGGTCAGCGAAGATTGGGAGCGCCCGTAGTAATGCGGAGTTGAGTGACTTCCACACCTCTCAATCTTTGTTGGTGGCTCTTGCTCGCTCCTCAAGAGCATCAGCGGCTTCTTGTATTGTGCTCTATGGCAAAGAATGTATGGCTTGCCACTGGAAAAATTACCCTTTACTTGGTTCGATGGCGGCATTTTGCTCAAGTGAAAGCGTTGCAAATCTCAATTATATAGAAGCCCATTAAATGAATTAATTTGAAGAACGTAGACCGCTTGTGCAAATTTTGCACCTGTGTGTTTGAGTAGGCGAATAAGTAGTTGGATGGTAAGTGACGGTAGGAATAGTACCTTCATGAAGCGAAATTTCTGTCACATCCACACAATGTGGAAGTATAAAGCATGACCTTGGTGGAAATGATGGTCGACTAAAGCTGTGATCCGTCGATTGTCGTGACTCGAGAGGGCGAAAGGTTCTTGGAAGAGAAGGACGCAGACAAGCTCGATGAGACCGTTGGTGATAATGTCGTATGAAGGAATTGCACTGGGATTTCGTGGAATGATGTAGGTAATGATAGTGGTGATAAACCTCTCGATGTCTTGACCCATAGGAGGTTTGTCGATGCTAAGGAAGGTGGAATACACAGGTTCTCAATGGATGAACGCTCGAGTATTAATTTGATGTTGGGCACTTCAAGATGTTAGCCTTGATAGCGATTGCAGCCATCTCCCCGTCCGTCATCTCCGATGGTACCGACTCCTTTCTCGATTCTCTAGACTTAAAGTCAATCCAGAAGTTTTTCCTTGTGTTCATTGGTCGGCTTCTTACCGTGTGCGGATTCCCAAATGTAGAGAATAAGTCCCTGTCCATCATAACGCGATGATCTCCAGCAGATTCGCCATGTGCATACGAGCCGTACTTCTCGACCAGTAGCTTGGGAATTTGCGACGTTATCCAAGTTTACTTTGCTCCTGTGAGAACATTAGCTTTCAAGATCGAAAGCTTGGCTTGCTCCGCTCTAGAAGTTTGATCTTCGAGCTCAGACATTCGTTATTTGCTTCTTCGACCTTCTTCTGATGGGTGTGTGTCTCCGCTCTGAAGTCAGTCTTCTCCTTCTCCAAGCGCCTATTGTCCTCTTCTAATTCCCTGAATTCGGTCTTCAACCTACTGAAGGCATTCTGATAGCGTTGCTGCAGCATATCGAGCCCTTCTTGAGCCTTGTTCCACTCTAGTAAGCCTCGCGACTCATCGCTTGGCACTTGTGGGAGTGGTCCCATTGATTTACAACATTTTGATAAATGAGACCCTCTTCATTTGGCAGGACAGGCGCTTCTTGCACCAACCTCTTGATGGCAGGCCCAATAGTAATAGGCGTGCCGCTCATGGCGAGCAGAGATGGAATTCCTGTTTGGAAGCATGTCTGTATGCAGGTAGGCGGGCCAGGATTCGTGAACCTGAAAGGGGCCTCGAAAGGCTGCACGAGCATTATAGAGGAAAAGGAGAAGACGCGAAACTCTTTTGCATGTCAGGCAAATGGACTAATGCTGAAGCCACCTGGTGGTCTCTCAATTTACCAGTCTGTTATTCCTGTAAGGAATAGCCTGCGAGAGGTAGTCGATTGAACACATATGTTCTGGGACATTGTGCTGAGGTCAGACACGACATGAGACGTTCTCTGGATCGTTGGGGAGGGTGTATAATGAACAGGAAGTACAATGGTATTCCTCGTTTGGCGATGGCGATACACAAGGCGTGTTTTCAAGTGTCGGGACAAGTATCCGAACGCGAGCCATGAGTACACGTAGATAATGAAACAATCCATGTAATAGATATCAAAATTTGCTCAGCTTCAGCCAATCAGGGCCCAAAAGGATGAGGAAAGTGAACAGGAAACACCTTCACATTTAAAAATGTGCTATTCGTCAGGGAAAATAGTGTTGTCGGATGTTCCTTTTCGCTATAGTGATAGATGAGATTCGTGAGAAATGTGCACTTCATTAGCGATCGTAATGCGGTAGTGAGCCGAAAGCCAGTGGTTTCGTGCTCTCTCAAGATGCCAAAGAGACATTCAACCATGTGAATATAGGAGCCATGTGTAGCCCTTGGGCTGGTAGTGCTGAAAGGAATGAATCTAGGTCCACTGTCCCTAGACATAGGTCGCGTGTGTCTGCCTCAATCATTGGTTGTTCTACTACACTAAGTCAGCGGGCACTTCTCGCTCGGTCAAGAAGCGCTTACGCACTGTACGCTTGTCCCACATGACGAACTCCTCTCTTACGTATGTATGCATATGTAGAAGAGGCAGTCTCAAAGGGTAAAGTCTCAAATTACACCCACGGCGTATATTGATTGGCAATATAGATCCCAGTGCCAGTTCTAATCGGGGATAGCAACAGCAGTAAAAGATGAATGGTGAGACCCAAGTGAGAACCGTGCCATTGATCGTGAGTTTTGAATAGTCAAGGTCCAAGACCCAGATTGAAATGTGAAGAAGAAGTTGCAGGTATCTTACCGCATGGAGTGTTTGATGCCTAGACTTCCGCAAATTCGCCCCTGGTACTCGTACACACCCGGAAATGTCATAGAATGATATACTGCTTCATACCTTGGCAGCTTATTGTCGATCACCAAAGCCTTACCTCAAACCCACACGGATAGCAGTAATTTTGTCTCATCTCCCTGGTACAGATTCACTCCGTTTGTGCCGCTTCATCCCATTTGTATGTCACTGGAAGGCGCACATTAGCAGATTCTAGATGAGAGTGTTGGAATTCAACATTTCCGCCTCATCAATAGTCGAGCGGGCATATACAGACCGCTCCCTTCATAGATAATCAAACCGTCGTTCCTCGGTCAGGCAAAACCTAGTGGGGTCTGTTAGATAGAAGCGGACCAGATACAGGACTGTGGTAGGGTTCGCGTTGCTGGGATCCAGAGGTCCAATCTCTTGTCCATCGACGTTGATGATGTCATCTTGATCTTCTTCAAGGCTCTCCTCTGGCTCCTGCTTAACTGGACCCGGCTTTAGCTTCAGGAGCTCGGTGACTTTGTCTTTCCCTACCTGGTGGGCAAGGTCACTGACGACAAAATCGTAGCTTGCTAGCTCGCGTCGTATCAGCTCTGAATTGTCTGCAAGCATGCGTAGTAGAAATGAGGGCCAGTATTGATGGGGGCGGCTTGCCACGAGAGGAGCGACCTTCGGCAGCGTCTTTTTTGAGAGGCCAGGTCAACGGAATCGAACAATTCCTCAAATGCCGGATGAGACTTCAACCTCAAGGTCTTCCATCATATTCAGTCTCAGAGGGAAGTTTCGCAGCGTGTCATAAACACTGGACTGTTATTCGGCTGATCCTCGCGCCCCAAAATAAACGCGCACAAGGTAATCCTTATGGTCCTGGTTGTCTTTCGCTTCCTTCTGTGCTGCTTCGTCAACATTCCAAGCCACCAATTTCACACGGTAGCGCGTCAAGCCCATGCGTGGGCGCTCTCGCTCCATCATCCTCTCGATCATTCCGAATCCATTACCATCCAGAAAAATGACTGTCTGCTCGACTACTTGAACTATCGCCGGATTCTTGGGTGGAGCCATTTTTAAGGACTCGGTGGGGCGGTGAGGGCGGTGGAAATGCAGGTCGGGTCGTGGTTATAAGAGGCTTTTTGGGGGCAAAAGGTGGCCGTGGGAGCGTTTGTTAGGTGATGATTGATCTTGTGAGCGAGTCAAAGCATGTCAGTGAGAAGATTCGGTACTCACGTCATCGGCAATGGACTCTGCCTGCTTCTCTGCAGCTATCTCTTGTCGTGTCATGGCGCTCAAAGGCCGTAGACCCCTCCCAGCTCTGCTGGTCTTCTTGACTCTTGAAGTTGACATCGTGTCGTGGGTTGGGTTCGGGTGAGTGTTGACGTGATGGTGGCTAGAAGGTCGCACGGGCCGGGAGTTGAAGCCCATTTGGTTGAACAGCCACCATGTTTGTTAAGTAGTACACAGCAGCTAGGACTCTGCGATCGGATATGGTCAAAAGCTTTTCAGACCTCACGATGTCCCAGAACATGCGAATCTTGTGACTTTAATTCAATCAATCATTGCCTTCTTTTTGAATTACAGAGCAAGGTTAGATTGTTAGTATTCCTTGGCTCTTCTCAAAGTCCTTCTCTACTTTATCTGCTCCTCGGGTTTTTCGTCGAGGCACTTGATAACGGTCCTAGCCATTGCCTGGAGGCCAGCGGGCGGAAAATTTGGTAGCGACGGGCAGGATTCTCCCATGATGGATGATGCATGGTGCTTGTTGGGGCTTGGATGTCGCAGGGATCGGAAGAGATCATGGTGCCTGACATAGCGATAAACCAGAAACGAAAGTCTGGACGGCCTCTTCGCATGTCTCCCGATATCGTCCACGTGCCTTTTCCCTCATTCTTAATTGAATGGGATTCATCGACTATGGCAAATCAACACTGAAAGCGGCCGACTGTCTGGGTTACAGTTTGCTTCGCATTCTTCTGAAAGCGATATATATGCTTCTCATTGACAGCTCTGGAGGTCTGGGCGAAGGATTGCCATGTCGTCAGGACAACTATGGCGGTACTCTTGGGCTTGGTTAGCCGAAAGAAGTAAGGGAACAAGAAAGAAGAATAGAAGAGAAAAGAGAAGGGGTTCGTGTGAATATTTATATGTAAAGTTATCATACATCTATCTATGAACAGTGATGCCCCACGGGCTGATTACCCAAGTGAAGAAGGAAGTATGTAAAAAGTGAGCGAAAGCGCTAATTATAGTACTCTCCCTCGTCAGGAATCCCTGCGGGTCCTCTCCAACTCCTCGCATTGTTTCATCCCCTTGGCATAAATGAGCATTGAAGGACGTAAAGACATTGCTAAGAACAGCTTGTAAGCTGCATGGTGTATGCGACTTGCTGTGATCGCCGGCACGCAAACTATGATGGCATCGACAAGCAGCCATCAGCTGACGCCGATGTAAAGAAAAAGCTGGAAGAAGATGAAGGTATTTTGGGGAAGTTGCCGAGAAATGGAATTCGTGACGTGTCATAGGTATGTGAATGTGGTAGTTCGGTGAGAGTAACACAGCATGCCCGAAGATGATCGTTCGGCAAGGGTGGCATGCCAAAGTTGTGGAGATGTGTGATGGTGGTTGCAACGAGGGCGGCACTCTTGACTTGGGCAAAAAGTGTGAACATAGTTGATCGGTAGGGTAGTATGCCGAAGAACCTTTCACATCTGCTGCTGAAGCATCTGCGGTGGCATCATCGATGGCGGCGCCATGCCATGACTTACACCCATCCCAGTTGACGGCATCCTCATTGCAGCAGCGGTCATGTTGGTCATAGCACCATTCGTCATGCCGCTGTTCATGTAGGTGTGTTGCTCAGGCGGTGGCGACTCCTCCTCGAGGACACCAAATTCATTCTCTTCAGCCTCAAGGTCTTCGTCGCTGTAATTGCCGACTTCGCCATCTGGACGCGCCTCGTGCGTGCGCCGATGCCTGAAAAAGGGTGAGCAAGGATCTTAGTCACAGTGGGGGCGTTGCAATCCTATAGTAACTTACTGTGCGAGATTATCTGATCGTGAAAACGCTTTGCTGCAGTGTGGGCAGACGTATGGTCGTTCTTGAGTATGGGTGCGAACATGCCTAACCGCCGGAGAAAAGTCAGCGGCTGCGGAGATTACGTTGACATTAAATGCTCAAAATAGCTTGCAGATGGGGCTGAATATACCGTTTCAGATGTTCTAGCCTCTTGAAGAGCCGGCCGCAGGTGGGAATTGGACAGGAATGCGATTTGTGTGGGTAGGGACCCAACTCCATCATCGTCGCACTTCGAGCTCGCCTGACAGGGCCTGGGCGGTTACCTTGCTGCACGGGGCTGTTGTCCAGGGCTTGCGTGGGTATGTTGTTGTCTTGGTAGCTAGAGTATGGCTCTTTTGATTGCATAATGCCTATGTTATGTGGGGCGGGGCTGCCTTCAAGTGTCTGCAGTGGTGTGCCGTGACGTGACATTTGGTCAAGCATCTCCTTGTGCTGAGCGACCATGTGCGCATAGCCGCTGGGAAGAGTAGGGGGTGAATTGCGTTGGGATCCTGGTTCTTCACCGTCTGGTCCAACTGAAGCAGACACAGATCGTCGAAGGTCGCTTTGTCGGTGGGGTGCATGAGGATTGGCCGTAGTGTTGGGAACGCCATTCGTGCCAGGTGGGATCGACGATCGTCGCCTTCTCTGCTTGTATGTAGGCGAGCCTTCGATGACTGAGTAGACATTGCTTGACGGGTATCTCTGAGTACTTGTGGAATATTGCCCACCAGACAAATTGGCCGTCGGCAATTGCATCATAGTGTTGAAGTTTTGCGCCGAGTTCATCTCTGGGATGGCTGTATAAAGACCCGTATCTTCATTTGCAATGTATGCTGGCTCTGCGCTCAGGCTTTGCGCATGCTGTGGAGGAGTCACGGGTTCGAAGGAGAGGCCTCGGTTGCTGTAGTCTTCATACTGAGATGAGACAAATGAAGGCGCGGGAGAATATTCCATGTACGTAGGCATGGAAGTATGCCGTTGGTGCACCCTTGTGAGAGGGATGCCATTGCGATCGTATTGTAGCTGTCCATAATCCTGCTCTCGCTTAACAAAGTTGGTAGCCATTGTAGGCGGCATAGATACCTGAGAATATGCTCCCATTGTCTGTGTCAATCCCTCTGAGATCGGTGGCATTGTTTGTGGTACAATCGAAGGCGGCGGCATCGAGTCTGTAGCGCGCAAGACTGGAGAGGTGGACTGCGAGTAGGCAGAGCTGGTGTTTGCGTGAAGGGAAGAGGTATTCGCTTGCTGCGCCTTGGTGAGCTGCTCAAACAGCGATTGTGATGAGTCGAACTCGAATGATAAAGCTGGCTCGCTGACTGCCATTGTAGTTGCCTCCTGATTCATCTTTTCCCGCTTCAAGTCTCGCTCAAGCGCGTCAAGGAAGAGTCGGTCGTGTGGAACGCTGTACCAGTAGAAAACCTTTTGCTTCTTCTGTGTCCGTATGCAATTGTTCTTGTACATGAAATCGAGGAAGGGACTCTTTGGCTCTTCGAGTGATGCATCGGTACCGGACTTGAGGTTGCGCAGATCGGAGAATATGCCTTCCTCGAACTTTTTCGAGTTCTTCACTGGCCGCCCAAAAGCTTGAAACCTGAATGAGAGACATCTCACAATATCTGTGCCGGAGATGTGAAATAGGTTGTTCCTAAAAGACGTCAGTATCGATTGACCCTCTGATGTTTAGACGCGCCAGTGGGCTGAGGCATGCTCACCACAGAACGCAGGAGACGTATTCGCCTGTGGGTAGTAAGAATCTTCGTATGTATTGGTCCGGTGTCCAGTCTACAGGTGCGGAAATGAGAAAGTATTTGACTGCCCATTGCGTTAGCCCATGTGGTACAAAGTATAACGACGTGAGATGGAAAGCAACGCGCTGAGTGCTCAAGCTGGTAAAGTAGACACAGGTAACTGAAGAAGGTTACTCACGATTATCGACCTGCTGCAGTGCGACTTGCGCGTCTTGAGGTAAACTCTGCTGAGCGGCATCGGAAAGCATGAAGGTCTCTGGCTTCTGTGGCGGCGCCATTGCCGTTTGATTGTTTGACGAGTACATGATGATCGAACTCTGAATTTATGCAACCCCAGGTACAAGATAGAAGAGTGGTATAGCCTTTTTAGGAGGATTCGCAATAGGTAGGCGGGGGATGTTGAAGGGCAGTGCTCGTGTAGCGTTGCGATCGACCAGCGGGAAACGGGTTTGGCGACGTGCTGCTCCTTCTCAACAGACTCCGGGAGGGTTTAAAGAGTGTGGTAATACTGTTCTAGAGGGACCAGCCTCGAAGATATCGATGTGCGATGCTCGGATTCAAAGGCAAAAGTGCAGGGCCCGCCTGCTTGTCCAAGGGTCGCTTCTTCAACTCCGCCTTCGCAACTAGGCGAAATGGAGTGAGGAAACGAGATAAGTAAAACAAGGTCGTTTCAGAGACGACCTGTCGCTGTCTGAAGATGTAGCGACGGAATTGAGACGTGGAGGAAGGGTGATCTAAGAGAAGTGGGATGGGATTTTGAGATCAGAAGCGTCAGGGGAGGAAAGTCTTGTGTTTTAGAAAGCAGGCGATTTGGTGAAACTGTTGCTTCAGCAAGCGCCCCCGAACTCGGCAAGGGTGACAACCGAGAAAAGTGATTGCGGCCCATGGACCAAGAAGCACCCAAATTTGGCATCAAATTCATTGGACAAGTCGCACACAGGCCACTACGGCCGACGAGCAGCCGTCTCGTTCACTCTTACTCGTACGATTGGAATTACTACAATTTACTAAACTCAATATACGTAGAACTCTTTATCTCAATGTATGTGTTGGCCCCAGCGTAATGCAGACATGGACGTGCGGAGATGAGTTGTCGAAGTCATCCCCTGCTCACCGAAGGCACAGTCAAAGCCAAAGCCTGCCCAAAGGGAAAGCCAGGAATCTGTGCCGGCGCAAAAATGACTGGACACTTCTTTCTCGTACCACTTCCCAAAAGAAAAACTATTTGGATCCTGGCAAATGAAGCCGGTCCCCCAAGCAAGGTCGAGGCCAATTCGTTTGTTCTTTGTGGGACACTTATGACACCCTGCGTCAAGAATCTACGAGTACTGATTCTTGTTGCCTCTCTAAATCGATGTTTATCGCCCCCTTCCGGCATACCGATCCGACCTCCCAGATGCCTGTTTCCGCTTGAACAACATGGGAAATAGTTGTCCAGTAAAGTAGCTGGATTTGGTGAGCGGCACGCAAGAAAGAAAGCTTCGGCGATCATGCAAGTGATTGGCCTAGAGTGGAGATATTTTAGGCGCTAATGACGCCAGACTACAAATAGCCTCGGACCCAATCCGAAACACGGGCTTCAGATGTCCTGGTGTGTCACAGAAAACACAAGCCTGCTCGCCTTCACAACTGTGGCACTCAACGTGCGAGGCTCAGTGGAAGTGATAGTGAAAGCCGATGGCGTTGATATCACAATGGCTTACCAAGCCGAGGGAGGTGACTATACGGTATTCTGATTGTCATAAGCTGAGTCTGATCAGCACACTGTTTTTTCACTTAGGAGACCTATTTGCCTAACAGTGTAAGTAACCATCAAATGTATGGTGTCGGATTGAACAAAGCCACGAGAGAAAAGTTTTGCTGGCCCAAGTCATGATTCATCGTAATCCCAGGAGTTTACTCGCGACCAGAGGACCCTGCGTACTGTGAGGAGAGACATTGCGTCAATGATCAAAGCGATGCTAGCAACTTCTTCGCATGACTAATCGATGTCTTGCGTGCTGTTTGGGGCTTGGTCAAAGAAAGTCTTCGATTGGGATGGTTATGGGTGTCTTTGCGGCATCTAGCATCATGTAGAGATGCATGTGCCCTCAACATACACGGGATGACTGTCGTCAGTATGGCTGACTGATAGGGGCGCGAACAAGAGGTGCTGAGCCACATTAAGAATAGAAAGACTTGCGACCAGGAATGTTTTGCGCCATTAAGGTCAACAAAGAGGCCGACTTCGTCACAGGGCAGCTGGGATGTGCTTGCGAATCCCTGATCGGGTGGGTTCCAGATCGAAGGTCAACATGGCCAGCTCGGCCAGCAAATGGCACCAAAAAAAGCACGTTATTAGCTCGTAGATCCCGCTGTCAAGCTTTGGAGTTTAGGAGCAAAAAGCACGAGGCACGCGAGGCAGTTTGATCGCCGTTCTGAAACACTCACGCGCGCCAACGACGAGAGCACTGTTTCGACTCAAAAGTGGAATGGCCTTGTATACCTGCACCTTCTCGACGGCCATTCGATCAAACGGGTACTGGTCGTGTACTTGGGAATGGTGGCAACGTTCAACCTCCCTGGAGAGCGGTTTAGGTAGGCAAGTGACCGAACTCCTGCTGAGGAACTGTTTGGGAGTTCAACCAGGAGGCCACAAGATTCGATCATTTCGGAACTGGCTTTGCTCGGCTTTCGTAAATGAGTGCCGTGCTGATATTCAGACCAAATTGGGCCGTCCCGTCCGCCTTTGAGTGGCTATTTTTGCAATCCCTGATTGCGGTGTGAGGCTGGCTAATTCCTGACCCAAAGATCACACTGCTAACAATGCGTACCTGGTAATTTCGCCAGCACCGAGGACACGATGAGGGGCAGATTGTCAATATTATCTGTGCAAAGGAGGGCGGGAGGTGCTACATTTCCCCCAGAAAGCTTTGACCCCGTACCAAACTGGTGGAAAACGGTCTTGGTATGGCTGACCGCCTCTCGGGTCAACAAATGTCTTTGTGCCCTTCCTTCAGTGTCAATTGGAAGAAAGGGAAGGCTACTACTTTTTCTGAGTAGCAGCCATTGCGCAGCATACAAGACTTTAGCCCCCATTCATGTTGTATGGTTTGTGAATCGCGCTAAGTACCAAGTCTAAAGCTCTGACAATGATACTCGCGGATGGCTGAAACAGCCTCAAACTCAACTCCTACTGACGTGCAATATACGCGAACATAGAGCCGACGATGGAGGAATCTATTTCCGACCTTTCGATGATTTCTTCGGTCCCTCAATTTCGGCGACATCTTTCTTGCTGAGCTTCAACATGCCGCCTTGGAATTTGCCAACGCTTGGTGCACCAATGCTTCTTTGCCTCCTGGAATCATCCTTTCTCTTGCCTTTGACAGCCTTCTCCAGGATAATACCGTTCTCCTGAGCGGTCTGCCGTCGACTGCCTTCTCTGTCAGCAGCCTTGGCCAGGATACCTTTCCTCTGAGCAAGCGGCATGTTCTCCTGCTTGAAGATGGAAGACCTGGAACCCATATCCTGAAGACGGAGATCCAATGCCCTGTGTCTATTTTGACCTAAGTGTGACAAAGAGGACTGCGGATCCAACAGATGGGACTCTTTTAGAAGGCGTTGTAATGCCAGGTCTTTCTTGAGGTTGGCTGAATCTGTGGCGGCTTCATCTTGGTCCGCGGGATCTGGCTGCTTCCGCTTGGCTGTGGAAGCTAGCTTGGAGGCCGATGACGGGGGCTTCGCAGACTGGAGACAGTTGGTGTCAGCATGCTATTGCTAAGGACCGAGTGGTGTAGTCCTTACCATGAATGTTTTCAGCTCGTCTCTAGGCACATCAGCTCTTGATGCACCCGGTTTGGAGTGATGTATGATTTGGGTAGCTTCACCGTCTTCTTCCGAGAGTCCATCCCAATCGGACTCGACGCTGTCAGAAGATGCCTCATTCCCAACGGTGATTGCGTTCGTTTGTAGAGTTTTGGCAACCTCCAATGGCTCAAAGGTGCCCTCGAAATGCTGGCGGAAGAGGGCTTGCAATTTTGCAGTAGCTTCATCATCTGGTGACTGACCTGCAAGAGCATCGGCTTCTACGAGGTGATCTCTGCGCTTCCTTTTCCCTAGAGTCAGCGCCATGCTGTTATCGTTGTCGAGGTCTGAGAAAGTCTGGTACATGTGCGGAATGTGCTTAAGCGGCCCGAAATTTAACCGAGCCCCATATATCGATCTTTAGGCTTGTTTTGCTGGTTTATTACTACGAATATTCCTACACAAATGACACGATTTAGAGCATGCATTGACTTGCACTCTGGTCAGGTCAAGCAAATTGTGGGAGGTACTTTGAGTGTCCAGGTGTCGGAACTGAAGACAAATTATGTTTCCCAGTTTCCTGCAGGGCATTATGCCCAGCTTTACAAGGACCATGCACTTACGGGAGCTCATGTCATTATGCTAGGGCCTGGCAATGAAGGTGCTGCAGAAGAAGCATTGAAAACTTGGCCTGGAGGCCTGCAAGTAGGAGGAGGTATGAATGAGAAGAACGCAAAGCAATGGATCGACAAAGCTGCAGAGAAGGTAGTCCTTCCACGACATGTAGGTATCAACGTACCGTTTTGACGTCGAGGTAGGTCATTATCACATCCTACTTGTTCCCAGATGCAAAGTTCTCCATGGAGCATCTAAGAGCAGTCCTCGCTGCGCTTCATAACGATAAGAGTAAGCTGGTCATCGACTTAAGTTGCCGAAGACAAGGTCCTAAATGGATTGTCGCCATGAACAAATGGCAGACTTTGACCGACATGGACGTGGATGAAGGTAAGCGTAGAATACCATGGGTGAAAATCCGCTGTACTCACGCCTCATCCCCAGGATCAATCAAGCTTCTGGAGCCATACTGCTCAGAGTTTTTGATTCATGCCGCTGATAATGAAGGCCTGCAGCGCGGTATTGATGAGGAATTGGTGGAAAAATTGGGCCAATGGTGTACGCTTCCGGTAACGTACGCTGGAGGAGGGAAAACCCTTGATGATCTAGAAACGGTAAAACAACTTAGTGGAGGTAGAGTGGACTTGACTATTGGGAGTGCTTTGGACATCTTTGGTGGACAGGGAGTTAGATTCGAAGATTGCGTAGAATGGAACAAAAATCAACATGAATAGAAATTATACAATCGTAATCGAACGCAGCAAACACTTGTGTAAAATACCAATAAAAGCTAGAGAACCGCTTGCTGCCCGGAGAATTCGGAGCAGGGGGCTTGGCGCCAAGACTCAGCGAGATCACAGCGATCGATGACTTCTCAACATCGACGACTCGAGCACGGTATCTGAGTCTCTAAATGAGAACTATCTATTACGCTGACCACCATTCTGGTCTGCTTGCAACCGTGCTTCCTAAAGCGCCCCGCATCTCTTTATCGACCTCTGCCATCGTCTCGTCACCATGAAGCCTGTCGTTTCCGCTCTGAACGCATGGAGCTGGTATGTCGTCTCGGCTCGATCTCAATCACTCGTGATTCTGAACGCTAACGATGGTCTGCGCTACAGCGTTGTCGTCTCCGTTGCGGCCATCATAATCCTCTCCATCATCGGTGGCCTGTTCAAAGTAAGCGGCCCCCACACGTAGATGCTGCACAACTCCACGGTGGCTCGAAGGGCTAGAAGATACATCGAGTACACGGCCGGCTAATACAAACGTAATCAGGCGAATCACCATAGCATGGTTGGTAGCACGAAAGATCCAGCAGATGGCAAAGCGGTGGCGGGCTCAGTGTTCGCGGCAGTGGTTGTCTATGCGGTATGCATCCCTTTTGGGCCTTTAGAAATCAGAGGCCTATTGTGACTTCCAACGGAAATCTACAAAACGAGCCATCACGCTGACATTGCGGCATTGTGCAGGTCTTCCTCGTCTTCTGCGGCTTCCAGGCATATCTACACTTACGGCAAAGTAAGAGAGGGGCGATATCATTGAATTAGACGCATAAGAGGATAAATGGGGCATATCTAAGAGAGAGGCTGGCGTTTGTAGGATGTCCATAGGTCTTGGTTGTATAGAATGGCCTTTCAACATTGATATCGTAAATATGATAATAGTGCAGAGAAGGGCGTCATCGATTTGGAGGAAGTCCCGCAATATCTGTTTGCCTATGTGATCCAGTCGATTGCCCATCAACGTTTCAACTTTTCGCCTCGCTATGCATATATTAGAAGCCAGACATCCAATTCACATTGTCCTGGCAATACATCGTACGTGAGGCTCTCGTAATGCATAATTCGAGTACACGATCTATCCGAGTCCCAGATCATGAGCTGATCACTCAGCATCGCTGCCATCCTCAATCTCCTTTGCCTTCAGAAAATTTGACATAGAGGGACCATTCGCTATGCTGTCAAGCATCTCCTCACTATGCTGATGCAACCAGGAGTGCCCATTTCGGCGACTCGGTCAAGTTGTGGGCAATGCCCACCCTCAATCATTGTCATCATCACTGTCGTTCTCTTGCATCACGCCACTGAGCATTTTACTCATATATGGCTGTCAATGGTCAGTACTTTCCTTCACTCACATGTAGAGGGAGCACTTACTCCATCAAGGGTATAACCAAGCTTCGCATAGTAAGACCTGACCCCAATACCGGAGATGACACTGATCTTCTTGCTCCCATGCTCATCTCTAGCGATCCTCTCCGCTTCTTCCATCAACAAAGTCCCATACCCCTGGTGCTGGAATTTCCTCGGGTCCCTCGCATGCACCGGTACCGCAGAGCCATACACATGCAACTCTCTGACCAAACTCGTAGGCTGGGACTTGAGTTCTGGTCTGAACGTGTGCTTATCGCTGCACTTCCGCAAACGCAGCAGTGCAATCAAAATGTCTTGCTTTGGGTCTTCATACGCTAGGAATGTCTCCCAGCCGCCATTAGCTGCGTAATCTCGCCGCACTAGCTCAACTTGAGAGGGGCGAATCTTATTCTTGACTTCGTTGATGCCTACTTCTCGCGTCCGTACGTCACGGCAGGTGGTTCCAAAATCTTTCATCCGACTCAACGCCAATTCTCGTAGATTGCCATTTTCGACACCGGATGTTACTAAGGGCATCGGAATGTCTCGTTGTACTCGGTATATTCGGGTCCATGGGGGAATGAGCGCTAGTATCCTCGCTACCAGATCAATCAGTGCATTTGGGGTATAATTTCTGTACCTCCCCGTCCGCCACAGCTCGTAAAGACCAGTTCCACGAATCACAAGTGTTGGGTATATCTTGAGACCATCGGTACGGAAATCAGGATTCTCAAAGTATTCTCGAAATTGGTCAAGATCTCGCTCCATTCCTACGTTGGGTAGATCTGGCATCATATGGCTGACAACCTTGAAGCCGGCATCTTTAGCAAGTTTGAATGTTTCTGCGACTGCTGCAACAGTATGGCCTCTGTTTGTATCTCGAGCAACATCTTCGTACAAAGATTGGACACCAATTTCCAGACGTGTGCAGCCGTATCGTAGCATGCTGCTTAGATGTGGATCTAGACAATAATCGGGTCTTGTCTCAATGGTAATTCCAACGCACTTGATATTACTCATCTCGCCTGCCTCCACAGCTTCATCCACATTATTCCCCTGGTATCCACTCAATGCATTATGTAATTGTGATATGAATTCGTCCCGGTAATCTTCTGGCAACGACATGAAAGTCCCTCCCATTATGATATATTCAACCTTGTCCACGCTGTGCCCTAAGGCCTTGATCTGATCCACCCGCCCTCGAGCCTGCTCAAATGGGTCATACCGTGCCCGTATGGCCCGCATTGATGTTGGCTCGTAACCTGTATACGATTGTGTAGAATATTCGAAATCCGAGTCCGGTCCACCAGGACAGTAGACGCAGATATTGCCTGTGTAGGCTATATGAGGGCACCTGTGAGGCTTGCACATGACAGCCACCACAGCAATACCAGAAGACGTTCGTATTGGCTTCGCTATCAGATATGGCAAGATATATTTTCTGTGATACTCTGGCACAGCTGCTATTATAGCGGTCAATGGTGGTTGATTGCTCAGTCTGTGCTTCTTTGCCATTTGTCCTCTCAAACTGTTCAGGTTGAGGTCCTTCTTGGTAGCACTGTCATCTTGCTGCGATTCATAGTGCTGTATTAGGGCGCTGGCAATGTCTGAACAGGCACGCATGTACCGCTCGTTTTCGGGGGCGAGCTTCTCGTTCCTTCGTAGCTTGACCTTGGTGATCGCCGGAGCGGTCATTGTCTCTGTAGCCATGATTCCGTTGTTATTATTGTAGAAGACTCGACCATAAAAAGATCGTGGTTGCTCATGAGCACACATTTATGCAGGGTCTCTGATTCGCGAGTGGGGACACTAGCGCGGCAGCCGTTGGAGCTCTCAGTCGACCTCCGTATCAATCATCCTACATCTTACATTGACTCACAATTTTTTCTCGCAGCAATGCAGGTCTTCAGCCGCCGTACGGCTGGCGTCTTGCAAGCTGCTGCGCGGAAGCAGGGTTATTCGACAGCAACCTCAGGATATGCCGCAACAGCAGAGAATCTCCGCATAAACAAGGACACAAAGGTTATATATCAGGGCTTTACAGGGAAGCAGGGAAGGTGTGCAATGGATATTCTCTTGATTGGCCTATCTGATGATTGCGCAGCTTTCACGCCGAACAAGCCATTGACTACGGTATTATCAACAGAGATCCTCCAACAGCAGGCGATACTTACATTGGACAGGAACCCAAGTTGTTGGCGGTACAAATCCTAAGAAGGCCGGTCAGACGCATCTAGGACAGCCAGTGTTCGCCAACGTCAGAGATGCTATCAAGGAGACTGGGGCAACTGCTTCAGCCATATTCGTCCCGTAAGGCGTCTGCTACAAAGCGATGCGAACGCTCTGGCTAACGCTCCGGTAGACCACCACTCGCCGCAGCAGGTATCGAAGAAGCTATAGAAGCTGAAATGCCGCTCGTTGTCTGCATCACAGAAGGAATCCCCCAGCATGATATGGTCCGCATCACAGACATACTCAAGACACAAGGCAAAACAAGACTTGTTGGACCCAATTGCCCAGGTATCATCGCCCCAGGACAATGCAAGATTGGTATAATGCCCGGCTTTATTCACAAGCGAGGGAGAGTTGGTATCGTTTCACGGTCTGGAACTTTGACATACGAAGCTGTGAATCAGACTACACAAGCTGGACTGGGCCAATCTCTTGTCGTTGGCATTGGAGGCGATCCTTTCTCTGGGACAAACTTCATCGACTGCCTGAAGGTCTTCTTGGAGGACGAGGAGACGGAGGGTATCATCATGATTGGGGAGATTGGTGGGTCGGCAGAAGAAGATGCTGCGGATTTCTTAAAGGCGAATAATACGATGAACAAGCCTGCTGTCAGCTTCATCGCAGGTATATCTGCACCACCAGGCAGGAGAATGGGTCACGCAGGTGAGTCGGTTTTCTCTTCATAGCTTTACTTCGAACTGCATACTGATGCTTGATAGGTGCGATTGTGAGTGGCGGTAAAGGAGGTGCAGACTCGAAGATCTCTGCATTAGAGGCTGCTGGTGTCGTTGTTGAGCGAAGTCCGGCCTCTTTGGGCAAGACGCTGCATGCCGAGTTTGTGAAGCGAGATTTGATTTGACCTTTTGAACAAAACATACCGCCTTCCGAACAGTTCCCCTTCCGCGATCTACTACTCTCGCTTGAGAGCACCCTCAAGCTCTTTCATGCCTCTCAGGCCAGCAACCCCTACGCCTACTCCTGTATCTATTCATGTACTTTGTTTAAGCTCTATGTTTGGATCTCCAGCTCGCACCGGTAAACTTGAATTCCACGAGCAACCAATTGGAATTGGACGAATCAGTAGTAGCAAGCGTAGAGCCGTCGTTGCTATGTTATCCTCCATAGATCGAAAACAAAGCTTGACTGTACATGCCCAATGTAGGTCGTTTCCACAATTCGGCGCTAGCGCAGGAACATCTAGAGACCTCGGACCAATCTGCGCATGAGCTGTAGCAGCTCCTCAATTCTCAACCATGCTCTCCGGCATACTGATCTTCAATCAAAAAGGCGAAAATCTCATCTTCCGCGCCTTTCGAAATGACTGTAGGCCCCGCCTCGCCGACGTCTTCCGCATTCAAGTCATCTCCAATGCCCAAGTCCGCTCCCCAATCCTCACTCTCGGGTCCACGACCTTCAGCCATGTCAAGCATGAGAACATATACCTGGTGGCGATAACGAAGAGCAATGCCAATGCGGCGCTCGTGTTTGAGTTCTTGTATAGGCTGGTGGGGTTGGGGAGGGGTTATTTTGGGAAGTTTGATGAGGAGGCTGTGAAGAATAATTTTGTGCTTGTTTATGAGCTGCTTGACGGTATGGACTGAATGCCCTAGAATAAGGAATAGGGGTGTCTTATAGCATGCAGGGCTGATATGGACCTATAGAGATCTTGGACTTCGGATACCCCCAAAACACGGAGACGGACACGTTGAAGATGTACATAACAACGGAAGGAGTCAAGTCAGAACGGACCATGGAGGACTCGTCGAGGATTACAATGCAAGCTACCGGTGCCCTATCATGGCGGCGATCAGATATAAGATACAGGAAGAACGAGGCTTTCGTCGACGTGATTGAAGATGTCAACCTCCTCATGTCAGCTACGGGAACAGTGCTACGAGCCGATGTGAATGGGCAGATCGTCATGCGAGCCTATCTATCTGGAACCCCAGAATGCAAATTCGGACTCAACGATCGATTGCTGCTCGACGGCGACAGCCTCTCAGCTCCTTCAGGGAACACCGCAGGTACCAAAGCTACGAAAGCTGCAGCAGGTAGCGTGACTCTCGAGGACTGCCAGTTCCACCAATGCGTCAAGCTGGGCAAATTTGACGCAGATCGAATCATCTCTTTCATACCCCCTGATGGCGAGTTCGAGCTCATGCGGTACCGAGCCACCGAGAACGTCAACCTCCCATTCAAAGTCCACGCCATTGTCACCGAGATCGGCAAGTCAAAAGTCGAATACAGCATAGCCATCAAAGCCAACTACGGCAGCAAGCTCTTTGCTACTAACGTCGTGATACGAGTCCCGACTCCTTTGAACGCAGCCAGGATCACAGAGCGAGTCTCTCAAGGCAAAGCCAAGTATGAGCCTGAGCAGAACAATATCGTTTGGAAGATCCCAAGGTTTACTGGGCAAAGCGAATTCGTGCTTTCTGCGGAAGCATCTTTGACTTCCATGACGAACCAGAAGGCTTGGAGTAGGCCGCCGCTGAGTTTGAGCTTCTCGCTACTTATGTTCACGAGTTCGGGGTTGCTGGTTAGGTATTTGAAGGTGTTTGAGAAGAGTAATTATGGAAGTGTGAAATGGGTGCGGTATATGACCAGGGCTGGGAGCTATGAGATAAGGTACGTGATTGGTTTGCAAATCGAAACAGGAAGTGGCTGACTGGAGATATCATAGATTCTGAAGTGTCGCACATGTCAGGGATTACATCGCAAGGGTTTCACGGCGTTGCATAGCGCGGCGTTGGCAGAGAAGAACAGGAGGTTCAGTTGGCCTAATTCTGACATTGTACAGCCGGCCAAAAACAGATGTTTAGCCAGTTTACTAGACGATGTGCACCTTCACATATCAGATTCACGTAGATCATGGGGAAGAATCTTCACAACGTTCGATAGAAGCAAGTCTTTGCATTTGATTCGCTTCTTAAAACAATTGCTATGCTGCAGTGGATACCTTGCCCAGGCTTTCTGATCGACCACAACACTTTGTATGCAAGAACACCCAAGTTCTGCTCGACTGAGTATTGACACGCCTCCAATCTCTCTTTCAATCCATCCTTGGCATACCCCAATTCCCGCCCTTGACAATGCCTCCGGATTCGTTTAATCGAAACGGAATAGGTATCTGGTTGCTGAAGTGGTTTGTGGTATGTGTGTATGCTTGATGGTGGATTGTGGTGAAATGGAAGGCAGTGTAGATCGAGTAGGTGGTGTGTTTACTTGCTGCACGTGCCCCAAACGTTAGCCATTGCTCCAGCCCAATGCATCGATAGAGAAGCTGTGAAGCCATATCTGACAACCTAGAAGAGCCATGACATACCTGCGAGCTCTCGTCTTTCTTCTCTTACGCTTGAGGCGTCGAACGCGCTTCTTCCTCCACTTCGCTCTCATGGTCAACAACTAGCTGAAACTGGCGGTGAAAGTGGTGTCAGCATGCCATTGCTCTCGCTCATCGTACCTTTAGGCTATGGCTGTTGCCAATGGCGAGCCTGGAATAAGTAGAGAGGAGTATACTTACTCGTTGTTGAGATGAGGGTTGATGGTGATGAGAGGAAGCTCCAGCTCCAAGTGGGGCTTTTGTGTGCTTCGCTTGGGGCTTGGCACGCCAAGGAACCAGCCGCTGCCGATGTTTCTCCGGGATATGTGTTGAACTTCGAACTTGCACGTCTTTATATCATGCTGTGGTGCTGGGCCCAAGATGGTCGTTGCTGGTAGGAGTGGTGGATGAAGAAGATTTATGTCTATATAATGGCTGCATGGACGCATAAGACGTAACTTTCTACCATAGCTCGTTATACCCATGTTTTCTCCGAAGTCTCATCCCTTTGTAGGCTTTATGAGCCATTGAGCTCCTTGCATGCCTTACGAGCTTCATCTTATGACTTTTGAGAGACAGCATGCAGTCTCAGAGGGTATCTACCTTACTGGGCTGGCTGTGTGAGCTAGGAGATGGTGATATTGATGAGCTAGGTGACCATCTCCAATTGCGCGTCCATTTCGTCTTCTTACATGAGGTCAGACCGTCCGGAGATACGTGACGGCATAGACCTATTGATCGGTAGAGATTCCAATAATTGGTAGGTGAATTGAGTCTTGATCTGGCATTGGCCAACATTTCTAGTCATATCATTCGCAAAGCACCTTCTATTTCGAATATCCACATACGAATTTACTCGATCTTCGGCGAGCTAAACGCTTTCGTCTATGCCGAAGATCTTTCAACGAATGGCTCCTACTGGCTCTACAAAAAGAACAGTCTGTGGCATCAATCTCGCATTGGGAAAGGCAACGCTGTTCTGCTCAGCGATGGCGATCAAGTCCAACTCTGCGACGGGTCTTGCTATGTGTTTTACGCTCTCATCAATAGCACGTCCCCTCCGATCAAGCAGGATGCAAGCTGCACACAAGAGAAGGAGATAGAAGTCTGTCACATCCTGAATAGAAGCGTGTCAATCTCACCTTTCACAGTCGTTCATGAACATGTATCGAATCACAGATCGACAACTCGGCGCTGGCGCGTACGCACGAGTTCACCTAGCCATCGATTTATTTTCTCAGCGACAGATGGCGTGCAAAATGGTAGCATTGAAAGATTCATCGCGTATATGGGTAGATCAGAAGAAGTCTGCAAATGGGCTTTGGCGTGAGGTTAAGCTTCTCAAGGAAATCAGCCATGTAAGAAAGACAAGCCATAGGTTGACTCCCGCTTATGGCGTGCAGCCAAACATCATACATGTGGAGCGAGTATTCTACACGGAAAGTAATATGTACGACATTGCTTCTTCTTTGATACTCAGAGCTAAGACGCCTTAGCTACATCATGGAGGATCTCATCACCGGCGGCGATCTAATGTCTTTTATCGAACGGCGAGGCGCGGAAACCATCCAAGACGCAGACGCTTGTTTCATAATATATCAGATATTGAAAGCTCTTGAACACCTTCACGGACGCGGTATAGTCCACAGAGATATCAAGCCCGACAACATCTTGATGACCCGGAAGGATGCTGCTGCAAGAATAATAGTGACCGACTTCGGTCAGTCGATCGACTTGGGTAGCAGCAGAAATGCATCTTCAAAAAGAATGAAGACCTTTTGTGGGACGCTAGACTTTGTTGCTCCGTAGGTTACCGACCATCTTCGTGGCTTTCCTTGCTAATTCAGCCGATAGCGAGGTACACGCCGTGAATCCGTTGGTGTCCAAAAGCGGATACACAATGGCCGCAGACATGTGGTCGGTTGGAGCCCTCACTACTGCACTATTTTGGGGACGATCACTCTTTGTCGATCTCGAAGACTCTGCTTTCCAACGCCAGGAATCTGCCGCTATACTCAATGCAATCGCAAAGTGCAATCTGAACGATTTGGACGAACATCCCTTGTGGCAGGAGGTCAATCAGGACGCACGAGATTTCATCAAGGAGGTTCTGGTCCTCAACGAAGTGACGAGGCTCAAGATTGGACAAGCTCTCCAACACGATTGGCTCACTCGAGGAGGTCGTCAGGAGTACCTCGATGTCAATTACCAGAAAGCCATCAAAGGCTGGTTACCAAGTGCACCAGCATTAGACTTCGAGGAGGACTCGGGCGTGTTCATTGCAGCTCGCCGCTCACGGACAGATGTACGTGGCGCTTTGATTGCTTGTACTATTTCTAACGATTGTTAAGTCAAAACTGATGCCCCCTCCACCAAAACCCAGGGCCGAAGGCAAAGCCAAGCTGCCAGATCATGAGAGATACTCTTCGACATTGACGCACGCGAGCCCCTACTTCTCGGCGCAAGTAGGCCATGGTGTAGCGGTGCATACCGGAGGATCTACAAGTAGCCAAGATCTAACGCCATTCAGTGGAAAGAGGAATAGGGTGCCGTCACGGACAGGAAAAGAGCAAGTGAAGGTGCAGAAAGACGTGGCCCATCCCCGTCAAGGAAGCTCTTCAGTGCCTACTGCGAAGCGACTTTGAACGGTAGCCGAACAATTCAGTAATGAGATCCAAGTTGCCAACACGTCTCTCGCAGAATCGCAGAATTCCATCGGCAAACGGACAATTCACAGGCCTAGAAGCGGTTCTCTGGAAGATGAGAAGTTGCACGATGAGATTAGCAAAGAGAGTCGGCAGTTTATTTCTGCCAGAGCATTCGGACAGAGCATAAAGAGCAGGGGGGATCTCAAAGCCTGCTTCTTGTAACGCTTGACCACGGGGCTCTTGGAAATATTGCTCATGCTAGTGTAATCATACATGTTGAGTCTTCTGGGAGTGATACATTTGGAATGTCTTGGTGTCGTCAGTGGGCGTGCTTGGTCTTCATGCCAGTCGATGCTCAACTCCCGGATTTCTGCTCGAGGTGCAACTCAAGCTGCTCTCTGTCCAGGACGTAGAGATCCACCTCTTGTAGGCAGGCTCAAGGCTCCTGATAAGGCAAATTTCCATCGCCCTTTCGCTTTGTACCTTGCACAACGGCTTTCTTTGACAAACTTTTTACCTTATGTAATTGCAAGCCCCCCTCCATTCGGACTATTCTGCTAAAGATTCATGGATCTCTCCAGAGCCACCCCTAGCCGGACAAACCTTGCCGAATTTCACCAATTCGCCGCAACAGACAAAACACATTGGATTTACATCAAACGGGGTTGGCCATCACAAAATTTCAGCTCCCATTCACTGCTAACGAAGATAGAGAGATCTCTTTCTTTTAGCTTCAAAGACCCAGCATAATGCCTTTGTTTTCTGTACTCGTACGTATTCCTCCGGTACAATGACTTTCTTTGAATCGCTTGTAACAATGGTGACCAACCTTGGCAGTCAGGATGACCTTCTTATATCGTCGCAAGTCTTCCCCTATTCTGATTCCTTTACTCAACCTCCTTGAGTCCTGTAAAGACTTCGCCTGACCAGACAAATAATCACCAAGTCCTATCAGTCCACCGCATTACAACCACGCAACAACAGATTGATCCTTGCAGAATGGCAGCAGAATTTCTTGACCAGCTTTCTAGAGTTCCGACGGCCGACTTGGACGATACAATCTGTTGCTACATATGCCACGAAGATTTTGCGCTGACACCTACTGAGCGTGGCATCATTATTGATGAACCAGTGCGAACCCCTTGTTCACACATATTGGGCTCAGTCTGTCTCTCGGCCTGGGTTACTTTGGGTAACAACACCTGTCCTTGCTGTCGACAAGAGCTATTCAAGCAGGAACGCAGCACGATCGATTTCGATGAACTTGAAGACGGCGAGATCAGCGATAATGCAGACATTTACAGTGACCAACACCAAGACGAGATAAGCGCTGGGCGATTTCTCGATCACATCCGTGCTATCCAAGCAGTACTGCGTTCACGAGGTGATCGCACTGGTGAGACGCAGTGGATGGCATGGCTTAGGGAGTACCACAACATAGAATTGGCTCGGCCATCTGAAGACAGCCTTGGGGAGGCATTCAACGCAATGAGACGCTTATGGGGTGTAGAGCGCGATAATGGTGGCTGGCTTATCAGGGTGGCGTCAGCTCGCCGCACGAGGAGACTCAGGGAGTACCGTCTCTACCTGCAGCTGCGCGCTGGTGAGCTTGGTATCCAATATTCCGCAGAGACTGGTCCTTCCGTTCAGCCTCAGGTAATTTCAATGGAGCAGGCGCACTCTTGGGACCAGGCACCTTGTCCTCAGTCTCAGCTAACTTCGGAGCAGGAGACTTGGCTTTTGCGCAAGTTAGTCTTTCGTGGGGGCTTTGGTATGGTGCCTTGGATTGTGAGAAATGATATGAGAGGAGAGGCTGACTTTAGACGGCAGTGGGACCTTATTCGGGATGCGGGATATGTGTATGATCCAAACAAGATTAGTGAGGAAGGGGAATTGTTGGGTAAGTGGTCTCTAGCTCCGTACTAGTTCAAATTTGCAGTATGATGCCAGGGATCTACGCGTTCCGAGCAGGATGAGAATAATGCAAGTATATTGATTCACCCATTCACGGTGCAAATCCTGTGAACGTATCCGGTTTGGCTTTTCTTATTCTATTGGTATACGGTGGCCTACGCCATCTTTACTGAGGCTGATGCAAACCTACAGACATGTCCCTGCACGACGATATGCCTCTAGTATCAGAAATAATAGTCGAACTTCCTCTCGAGACCTCATCGCAAAGAGCAGTGATAAAGCAGTTATCCCGAAAGCCCCAATGACACCTCCTGCAAGTTTGTCAGCGAAAATGTTTCCGCTGTGGGTAGAGATAAAGAAAGCCGTTTTTTCCACCTCCTACTACCCAGTACTAAGCCTTTGTTCCTTTACTTTTGCTTAGTCCCTCAACACAAAGGCTTTCTCTGACTGGCCTTAGAAATCGGAATGACCTTCTTCGATCGTCGCAGGTCTTCCCCTTTTTCACTCTACCGAATCTGTGAGTCTTCCAAATACTTCGCCCAATCGGACAAACCACACTAAATTCCATCAGTCCGCTGCATTACAGCTACATGTTACTCAGAAACAGAGTGGTTCTTGCAAAATGGTAGCCGAGTTGCAATGACTGATCTGGAAGACAAGGAGTGCGTGATATGTCACGAAGACCTAGGCGCATCTGACAGCGGTATAACTGATTTTTCGATTCGCACACCTTGCAAACATGTCATAGGTGCAGCGTGTCTCCAGAATTGGTTAGCTATAGGTAAGACCACCTGCCCATACTGCCGCCGCGAGCTGCTAAAAGATGGAGACAGCGAGACACGCGAAGATGAACTCGAGCCGGCCGAAATCCGCTAGACGTTTGACGAAATACGCTCACGCTACGATCTTCAACGCCCTGACCTTGGGACACACAACAAGACCTCCTCCATTTGCTCTTATGCGTGCTAGAAAATGGCGATGTTCACCGGGAATGGGATTTCTGGCATCACCGTTGGATTGTAATCACACTCGCAGAGCCAGATCAAGATAGTCTCCAGCAAGCCGAAGACGCCGTAGACAATCCATGGGGCGAAGATGGCTGGTAGCACAACCTTCCCGCATCCCGAGCGTGGGTTGCGAGAACGGCGAAAGCGCGTCGTACCATAGCCTTAAGGGAATATCGTCTCTATTGCCAATTGAGGCCACATGAGCTCGGTGCTCCGTTTTCGGAGCTGGAAGGCCTCCCGCAGGATAGGCTTACGGTGGCTCAGGAGGATCTGCTTTTTAGAGTGTTGATGAGGCTGGGGGCATTTGACAGGATTCATGAGACCAGAAGTATGTGGGAGGATTGGGAGGCGTTGCGTGCTGCCGGGTATGTGTATGATCCGGAGAAAGAGCCGTATGGGCAAGAGATCTATGGGAAGTGGTCGTGCTATTCGTACTAGATTTTATTGAAATCCCAGGGATGGATGAGGAAGATAGATCGATTGGGAAAGATTGAGTAGAAAAGCCAGAGAGTTATTGTGATGAATGAAATTGTTAGAGAGTGAGCTTTGAATTGAATATTTTGGGGGGCTCGATCATGAGTAAATATACATTTTTCGACTAAGCACCCATTACAATCCTAGACCTGTCTAAGTATACACGCAAGGCCTCTCCATCCTTCAAACCCCCTTCTACCGCGCCCATCCACATCCTCATATCAAACTCTCAGGAATAAAAGACGACCTAGTTGGATTCTTCAGCTCAGTCCCCAAACCCTGGTGGTGGCGTCTTCTACCTCAGGTGCCTGGCAAGTACATGCATTGCACTAATCGTAACTCGCTGCACCAAAGGTAAGCGTTGGCTGGTCTGTAATGGGATCGCAGCTCAAGCCGGCGGCTCCGCTGCATACTTGGAGCAGGCTTGTCACTCCGGAAAATTGGGCTTCGAAGGCTTGGGCGTCCGGGGATTCGGAGCATTGGAGAGTCATTTTTTATGTGTTTTGGGGAGTTTTTAGGGTGGTGTGGTGAGCAGGGACGGGGTATATACGTAGGTGGATTGATGGGGTTCGAGGGGAGCGGCTGTGGTGGTGACGAGGAGGTTGATAACGGCGAAGACTGTGCCGGGGGAAATTTGGAGAACATCGTGGGGGTTTGAGGTGAGTTGGCTTGTTGGGCGGGTTGTGGAGGTATAAGGAATGGGTGCTTTGACTGGATTATGTGTAGGTTGGGAATGGTATATGTCTTCGAAGATGGCAAATGGACATCAACAAGGCTACGAACTCTCGTTAGATAGCACAGTTCCGAATGCTTTTCGTACCGCATGGCTTTGTTGACTGGGGGTCCTTACTGCAAATGAAACCAAATGCTAGAAGCGCAATGACTGAGCTCGTTTTCCACGAAGCTCCAGATCCACGCACACGGCCCGGGTGCACATGTGATCTTCGGGTACATTATTTTCCTCAGCTATAGAACAAGGCTCAAACAGCATTTACCAGGGCTGTGGGGTGTCGCAAATCTACTGGTTGAAGCAAAGCTCGGACTCGAAGCGCGTTAAGTGTCACGTATAGTTTAGCGCTGCGGCTCTGAGATTTCGACAGATCGCTCTGGTGGAACATGTGCCGTTTAGACGTATGATTGATGGTTGAATAGTTTAATGAGGTTCAAAATGACATCAATAGCTTTCAAAAGGGGCATCGGCCCCTTGACTGCAGGAGAACGCTCATGGCGTTCATAATTCGATCGTGAAAAGCTAGCGATCCTCGTCATTTGAGCAGCACTGTACAGCCGTCCGCACTCGAGAGAAAGATCGTGAGCGCTTGCTTCTCTTGACCAGTTGGTACGACTGGGAGCCCTGGTGGTAGCCGGAGATCTGGGAAAGCCTGAAGAATGCGGACGGTGGCATAGGAGGCTTCCATCAACGCGAAATCCTCTAAGTCTCATTAGTGCCGTTCCCATTTGAGGGTGAAAACAAAATAATGCTTACTTCCAAGACAAATTCGAGGTCCACCGTGAAAGGGCAAGTAGCCATAACCGATATTAGCAAGCTCAGGGGCTTCCCACCGCTCTGGTCGAAAGTCCATGGCATCTTCTCCGTAAAGATCCTTTCTCCGATGCATGTAGTATGCTAGAAAGCCAATGCCTGTTCCCGGGGGCACAAGAAGGGGAGCAGTACCGTCAGGCCCACCACCACTCGGCATCCAAGTGGTCTTCTGTGCCATGCGAAGGTTGATCGGAACTGATGGGTAGAGTCGGAGGGCTAGAAGGAAGGATTCAGTGACTCAGGGATACTCGAATATTAATTAGAAGAGGAGGTACCACGCACTCTCATTAAGAATCAGTTTCAGGTAGGACATTTTCTGGATATGGGATCTGGTGATCTCCACGTCATTGCCAACAACAGATCGGATCTCGCTGCGAAGTCGATCAAGAACAGCGGTATGGCGGACTAGAAGGAAGCTGTGTCGTCCCACCAATTAGTCGACCATAAGTAAAGGTGATCAACCATCTAAGATGCAAGGCGAAGGCGAGAGTAGCTGCTTTACTCACAACGTCCAAGACAAAAGACAAGCTGTAGTGTCTCTACCGGCCAGCAACACATTTACGAGTTGATCTCGCACAAGGGCAGGATCTCGAAGTTCTTCGTAGAGCTCTCTAATGAAAGCGTAGCCCTCCGACTCTGTTTCTGTTGCGCCTGCCTTCTCTTGCATTGCACGTTGGACGAAGCCATCCGCAAAGATCTTGATCCTTCCGCAAGCAGCCCTATACCTGGATGGATTATAAGCCCAGTACAAGTCCTGAAGTCTTACCCGTAGGGAGCTGATCAGCGATGCATAGTCGAAGCTGCTAGCGAAGGAATCTTGCTCATCATTCTCGAAGGTCTCAACAGATTGTCCGAAAATAAGCGCCGTAGTGGTCGCCAGAGTAAAGGCAAAAAAGAGCGGTTGCAGGTCTACGACGCCACTAGACGGAGACAGCTTCGCTATAAGCTTGTCAGTGTGCTCGCTGAAGCCTCGAAGATCTTGGTAACGCGTCTTCAAGAAAGGTCGACGCAGCATTTCGCGTGAGTGCTTCCATGGAGCCCCGTCTTGAGTGAAGATGCCTTCGCCGACGAAAGGAAAGAGGGCGCCGCGCCGCATACCCATGCCAAAATCTATAAGCCTGGTAAATATTGATATAGCTGCCTGCACCATGCATGCCTGCGCACCTTCGAATCTCGTTGAGAGAATTGCCTCCACATTCTTGGGATCAGTAGTCGCGTATCCCCAGCTGCCTAATAATCTCATCACGAAGTTGGGTCCCAGCTCGTCTATAAATGGTTGCTGGTAAGCAAGAAGACGATGGTCTTTGATAGCCACGAACTGTGCTTTCAGCACGTCAAGTCCGAGCGGCCACTTGGTCGGGAATTCATGTACGATGGGCTGGCAGCCATGCTGTACACCGAATGCTGTGATGGCCTTGACAGAATGAGTCAATAATCCAGTCGTTCACAAGCCAGACTCGCAACGTACTTCGAGTTCATGCCGCCGTTGCAGAAAACCGTAGATAGCATAAGCCAACAGCAAGGTGAGGAGGCCAAGGGCTAGGATTAACCCATTCGCAGGTAACTCAGAAAGTAGTACACCCATTGCTTGGTGTTTGTTCGAAAAAGCGTCTGGGCAGTTCAAATTCAAGGTTTATAAGGGAAATTGACCAACAAGTATTCCAGAGCTTCTACACAAGTCAACTCTATATAGCTCAAAACAGCGGACCGCTGAATCAGACAACACTCTCCGCGAGATACAACCAGGCCCTTCACGTGTGTATGCTGGTGCATGCAGAATCTACTAACAACCTCCGTATCAAGCTTCATCACTCAGACTCCGCAACTTCAATCAGCTTTGACGGGAATAAATGTGTAGCCGAGACAGTCTCTATAAATGTTACATAGTAGCTAGACGGCAATGTATCAAAGTGACTGTGGAGGTCGTGGAGACCTAAATTACGCCAAGCTGCTAGGCTGTCTTGGGGCTAGCGTTGCTCAAGTCAGGCTAGAAAAGTTGTAGCTGTTAGATTGTTTGTAATCCCCAACCTCGGAACTTCCCCAGGCCCCAATGCCTTCAAAAAAGCCCAAGCTCTCAGTCAAAGCCCATTTGCCATTCCGCGTGGGCAACAAGCAGAAGCGCCAAAGTCTACACATTAATAGGAAAAAGGCTACGGACAGCATCAGGCGAGATGAGCGCTTTCGCAGACGGCGAGAGGAGGACAAGGACCCTAGCTTACGGGAGGAGAGGCTAAAGGAGAACATTCCCTTAACGATAGAGAGGAAGAGAACATGGGACACGGTGGACAATGATGCTAGCGATGGACTTGGACTTTCTGTGGATGTGGAGCGATTGAAGCGGCAGAAGGCCGAGGAAGAGCAGGCTGCATTGGAAGAGGATGCAGATGAAGACGAAGGCCCCAGTGGCTCAGAGGATGAGAGGGATAGCATGATTGACTCCGCCAGCGAGGACGAAGCAGCAGAAACCAGACCTCAGAAGTCGTCGAAGGAACGAACAGCAACAGAGCGAGCAACAAGCCCCACCAAATCAACTACAAGCACAAACCTCGACTTCACGCCTGAAGCACTCGCCACCAAATTCCCCACGCTCTTCTCCTCCCACCCTCCGCCAACGCCCAAAATCCTCATAACAACTTCTATCAACTCTACCCTCCACAAAGAAGGCCAGTACCTCACGACACTATTCCCGCATTCGGTCTACATTCCGCGCTCCTCCCACCGCTACAGTCATCGCTTCTCAGTGCGGGAGATCGCATCGTTCGCTACAAATCGAAAATACACGGCCGTCATCGTCCTTAAAGAAGATCTCAAGAAGCCTACAGGATTAACGATCGTCCATTTGCCACAAGGCCCGACCTTTCACCTCAGTATATCCAACTGGATAGAAGGGAAACGCCTACCAGGGCACGGCAACCCAACAGAACACACTCCAGAGCTCATCCTCAACAACTTCCGCACACCATTAGGTTTACTATTAGCGAAGCAATTCCAGCAGATGTTCCCGCCGCAGCCTCAGCTAGAGGGGAGGCAGGTGGTTACACTACATAACCAACGCGACTACATATTCCTGCGACGGCATCGATATGTTTTCAGGGAGAAGAGAGAGACGGAGAAGAATGTGGTGGGCCCGGATGGGAAAGAGGCGCAGGGAGTAGAGGGGATACGAGCAGGCTTGCAGGAGCTGGGGCCAAGATTTACAATGAAATTGAGGCGCGTGGACAGGGGTATCCAGAGGGGCAGTGGGCAGGAGTGGGAGTGGAAGGTCAGGATGGAGAAGGAGAGGACGAAGTTTCAGCTGTGACGGCAGTATGCTGTTTGCGATACCCCATTTAGCGCGAGCTTATGAGGAATACAAGCTTCGCGCTGCAAATGATGGGATTGTTCAACGTTCCATTTCTCCTGCCTGGGCATTAAGTGACACCATTCCCAAGGGTACATAATACAAGCTTCTCCATTATTGACACCAATCCTAGAGTATGGAGAGGAGAGCGGTATTTGCAACGCCAAAGATTCCTGCGATATTGATACAGCTTCGCGAACCTTACTCGCCCTCGACCTGCCCTTCTGCCGTTGGGTCCCTGCGGTCGAGGATCTCGACGTTACCTGGTTCTATAATTAGCTATGCGCCTCGTCATTAAGGAGGTTATAGTTTCGCTCACGCTGTACGATGCTCAACGCAGTCTGCGCTGTCCCGTCCTTGCTCTGGAACTTATTCATGCTGCAGTCGCCTTCGACGTAGACCAAAGATCTATAGAAACAGCACATCAGCAACAGAGACCCCAAACTAAACTCTTTCCCTGCTCCTCTCACGCATTCTTTCCTCCCTCCTTTCTTAGACCCTACCCTAAAACCCCTCTCCACAAAAACCATCTCTGCAATAGTTCCCCCTCCCATCTCCGCCGAATCACCTCATACACCTAGATTCCCAACGAACAGAAATTCGCACTCACCCCTTCCCCAAGCCCATAACCAAATCCCTCAATCCCCCCTCCGGCGCAAAACAAGCCACTCTCCACCAACTCGTCTGGCGATTATCCTTCGGGCCATGACTAGTGCCCAGCGCGTACCTCACCACATCCTGCCCCGTCGACGTAGCAACAACCTCCGGGCTGTCGGCGAGGCGGCCGACGATGGTCATGCGGGCGAGGCGGGGGGTGGGGGAGGTGGAGAAGGTGCGGGAGGTGGTGGCTCTGGGGAGAGAGAGG